>Ga0099848_1000100_pt1 | contig 33594 bp, 17 predicted proteins | sample CB_VirMetaG_3_FD_78179 | JGI IMG/M metagenome (GOLD analysis project Ga0099848, IMG submission 78179) | Freshwater to marine saline gradient viral communities from Chesapeake Bay - CB_1508_1S Viral MetaG | ecosystem: Environmental > Aquatic > Marine > Coastal | place: USA: Chesapeake Bay...
GGTACAGCGGGTAACGCAGGTGCAAGCGCATTAAGTGCTACCTCAGGAACTAGTGGTTCAACTGGTACCAACGGTACAGCAGGTGACGCCGGTGCAAGTGCTTTAAGTGCTACAAGTGGTACCTCAGGTTCAACTGGTTCAAACGGTACTGCAGGTGATGCTGGTTTATCAGCAGCAAGTGCTACAAGCGGAACATCAGGTTCAACAGGTAGTACTGGTACTGCAGGTGATGCCGGTGCTAGCGCATTGAGTGCTACTAGTGGAACAAGCGGTTCTACAGGTTCGAATGGTTCAGCCGGTGAAGATGGAGTTAGCGGATTTAGTGCAACTTCAGGTACAAGCGGTTCAACAGGTTCAACAGGAACGTCAGGTGACGCAGGTGCTTCAGCCCTCTCAGCTACAAGTGGTACTTCAGGTAGTACTGGTACTAATGGTACAGCAGGAGATGCAGGAGTTAGTGCATTGTCAGCTACTTCAGGAACTAGTGGTTCTACAGGTTCGAATGGTTCAGCAGGTGTAGCAGGACAATCAGCTCTATCAGCTACAAGCGGTACAGCAGGTTCAAGCGGTTCATTAGGTACCTCAGGTAATAATGGAACTAGTGGTGCAAGTGCAACTAGCGGTACTAGTGGTTCAACAGGAACTAACGGTACAGCGGGTGATGCAGGTGCTTCAGCATTAAGTGCCACTTCAGGTACTAGCGGTTCTACCGGTTCAAACGGTACTGCTGGTGACGCAGGTGCAAGTGCTCTAAGTGCAACTAGTGGAACATCAGGTTCAACAGGTAGTAATGGTTCAGCAGGATTAGCAGGTGCTTCAGCATTAAGCTCAACAAGTGGTACTTCAGGTTCAACAGGAACTAATGGTACAGCAGGTGACGCAGGTGCCTCAGCATTGAGTGCTACAAGTGGAACAAGCGGTTCTACAGGTTCGAACGGTTCAGCAGGTATTGCTGGTGAAAGTGCTTTAAGTGCAACATCAGGTACAAGTGGTAGCACAGGTTCAACAGGTACTGCAGGTGACGCAGGTGCAAGCGCATTAAGCTCAACAAGTGGTACTTCAGGTAGTACTGGTACTAACGGTACTGCAGGTGACGCAGGTGCAAGCGCATTATCAGCTACAAGCGGAACAAGTGGCTCAACTGGTTCAAACGGTTCAGCTGGTGTAGCCGGACAAAGCGCATTAAGTGCAACTTCAGGTACTGCTGGTTCAAGTGGTTCATTAGGTACTAGTGGATTAAACGGAACAAGCGGCGCAAGTGCTACTAGCGGAACAAGCGGTTCTACCGGTTCAAACGGTACTGCTGGTGACGCAGGAGCTAGTGCTTTAAGCGCAACTAGCGGAACTAGCGGTTCTACAGGTACCAATGGTACAGCAGGTGACGCAGGTGCTAGCGCATTAAGTGCAACATCAGGAACTAGTGGTTCTACAGGTTCGAACGGTTCAGCCGGTGTTGCTGGAGCAAGTGCCTTAAGTGCTACAAGTGGAACATCAGGTTCTACAGGTTCAGCAGGTACAGCAGGTGATGCAGGTGCAAGCGCTTTAAGCTCAACTAGCGGAACTAGCGGTTCTACCGGTTCAAATGGTACTGCTGGAGATGATGGTATTAGTGGATTTAGTGCTACAAGTGGAACTAGTGGTTCTACAGGTTCGAACGGTTCAACAGGAGTAGCAGGACAATCAGCTCTTAGCGCAACTTCAGGAACAGCAGGTTCATCAGGTTCATTAGGTACTAGTGGATTAAACGGAACAAGCGGTTTAAGCACAACTTCAGGAACAGCAGGTTCATCAGGTACAGGTGGTTCAACAGGTGTAGCAGGTGCTTCAGGTACAAGTGGTACATCAGGTTCAACTGGTACAAGTGGTAGTGCAGGTTCAGCAGGTTCAAGCGGTACAAGTGGTATTTCAGGTAACGTAGGTTCAGCTGGTACATATATCACAGTAACTGGTACAGCACCGATTAACATTACTCCAAATAATCCTCATACACTAAACAGTGACTTCACGGTTAGTATGACTGGAGTAACGTATAACTCGGGTTCACAAACATTTACATTTGTAAGAGATATTGTAGCAACAGGTGATATCTACACTTCAGGAAGTATTACATATGGAGGTGGAATCGGAGCAGCTAACGTAACAACAGCAGATGATGGTGTAGCACTAGGAAGTTCAACAACAACGTTTGGAGGATATGTCTACAGCACATATGCAGGATTTGTAGCTCACTATGTATTGAGAAACCAAAACTCAGGAGCTCAAAGAACAGGTACGTTAAGCGCTACGTTCGATGCAGGTTCATTTATAGATTGGAATGAAACATTTACCCCAGATATCAAGGGATCAACACAAGGAGTAAGATTGTCAGCCGTGTTCAGTGGAGCAACAGCCGCGATTGATGTCCAAAATACAGACCCAGATAATTACGATGTTTCAATAACATTCCACTTGCTAAAATTGTAATAATTTAGTCAAAAGGAAATTTAAGAAGCTCTCACCTCTAGGGGTGGGAGCATTCTTTTTCTAATATTTATCATGGATAAACCCCTGTTTGGACAGTGATAAACAGAAAATAAAATTAATGGCACACGAATTTAAAGTAAAAAACGGCCTGATTGTATCAGGATCTTCAGACTTCAGTGGAAGTATCACAGTAGGAGCTGATATTACAGCACCAAACCTACCAAATGATCCTAATCCCTCGTATTTTGTATCCTGGGACTCAGGTACTGGTGATTTAAGCTACACAGCTTTAACAGCAGGTACTGCTGGTTCATCAGGAACTTCCGGAGTATCCGGTCCCTCAGGTACCTCAGGTACCTCAGGCACTTCAGGTTCAACAGGTTCAACAGGTTCAGCCGGTGTTGCTGGACAAAGCGCTTTAAGTGCAACCAGTGGTACAGCAGGTTCAAGTGGTAGTGTTGGTACTAGTGGATTAAATGGAGCTTCAGGTGATAGTTCATCAAGTGGAACATCAGGTACTTCAGGTTCAACTGGTACAACAGGCACAGCAGGAGACTCAGGTGCTTCAGCATTAAGTGCTACAAGTGGTACTAGTGGTTCAACTGGTTCAAATGGCTCAGCAGGGGTAGCGGGAGAATCCGCATTAAGTAAAACATCAGGCACCGCAGGTTCTTCAGGTTCAAATGGAACAGCAGGAGACGCAGGTGCTTCATCTTTAAGTTCAACATCAGGTACTTCAGGTTCAACTGGTACAACAGGTACAGCCGGTAATGCAGGTGCATCAGCGCTTTCCTCTACTTCAGGTACTAGTGGTTCTACTGGTTCAAACGGTTCAGCCGGAGATGATGGAGTTAGTGGTTTCAGTGGTACAGCAGGTACTTCTGGTTCTACTGGTTCTACAGGTACAGCAGGAGACGCAGGTGCTTCAGCCCTCTCAGCTACCTCAGGTACTTCAGGTTCAACTGGTACTAATGGTACAGCAGGAGATGCTGGAGCTAGTGCTTTATCATCTACAAGTGGTACCTCTGGTTCAACAGGTTCAACAGGTTCAGCAGGTGTTGCTGGACAATCAGCATTAAGTGCTACTTCAGGTACAGCAGGTTCATCAGGTTCAATTGGTACTTCAGGTAACAATGGTGCTTCAGCATTATCTGCCACTTCAGGTACTTCAGGTTCAACTGGTACAACAGGTACAGCAGGAGACGCAGGTGCTTCTGCATTATCAGCTACCTCAGGTACAAGCGGTTCAACAGGTTCAAATGGTTCAGCAGGTGCTGCTGGATTAAGTAATTTAAGTGCTACTAGTGGAACCAGTGGTTCAACAGGTAGTGCTGGTTCAGCTGGTGCTGCAGGTTTATCTAAAACCTCAGGTACAGCTGGTTCATCAGGTTCAACTGGTACAGCAGGTGATGCAGGTGCTTCAGCCCTCTCAGCTACCTCAGGTACATCTGGTTCAACAGGTTCAAATGGTACTGCGGGTGACGCCGGTGCTTCAGCACTTTCATCTACAAGTGGTACTAGTGGTTCAACTGGTTCAAATGGTTCAGCTGGTGTAGCAGGACAAAGCGCATTATCAGCTACCTCAGGTACTGCTGGTTCATCAGGTTCAATTGGTACATCAGGCAATAATGGAGCATCAGGTGCTAGTGCATTATCTGGTACCTCTGGTTCAACAGGTTCAAACGGTTCAGCTGGTAACGCAGGTAATAGTGGTTTAAGCAAATCATCAGGTACTTCAGGTTCAACTGGTTCAACAGGTTCTGCAGGTGTAGCAGGTGCTTCTGCATTATCTGCAACTTCAGGTACAAGTGGTTCAACAGGTTCAACAGGTTCAGCCGGAGCTGCTGGTTTATCTAAAACTAGTGGTACAGCAGGTTCATCAGGTTCAACTGGAACCGCAGGTGACGCTGGAGCTTCAGCATTAAGTGCTACAAGTGGAACTTCAGGCTCAACTGGTTCAAATGGTTCAGCAGGTGCTGCTGGATTAAGTAATTTAAGTGCTACTTCAGGTACCTCAGGTTCAACAGGTAGTACTGGTTCTGCTGGTGTAGCAGGACAAAGTGCGTTAAGCGCAACTAGTGGAACAGCAGGTTCATCTGGTTCAATTGGTACCTCAGGTAACAATGGTGCTTCAGGTGCTTCAGCTTTATCAGGTACAAGTGGTTCAACAGGTTCAAACGGTAGTTCAGGTAACGCCGGCGTAGCAGGTGCTTCAGCATTAAGTGCTACTTCAGGTACCTCAGGTTCAACTGGTTCAACAGGTTCAGCAGGTGCTGCTGGATTAAGTGGTTTAAGCAAAACTTCAGGTACTGCTGGTTCATCAGGTTCAACTGGTTCAACAGGTTCAGCCGGTGTAGCAGGTGCTTCAGCACTTTCATTTACGAGTGGAACTTCAGGTTCTACTGGTTCAAACGGTTCATCAGGTAACGCAGGTGTAGCAGGTGCTTCAGCACTTTCAGCTACAAGTGGAACTTCAGGTTCAACTGGTTCAACAGGTTCAGCAGGTGCTGCTGGTTTATCTAAAACCTCAGGTACTGCAGGTTCATCAGGTTCAACAGGTTCAGCAGGTGTTGCTGGACAAAGTGCATTATCAGCTACCTCAGGTACAGCTGGTTCATCAGGTTCAATTGGTACCTCAGGTAACAATGGCGCTTCAGGTGCTTCAGCATTAAGTGGAACTTCAGGTTCAACTGGTTCAAATGGTTCAGTAGGTGCAGCCGGTAATAGTGGTTTATCTAAAACTAGCGGTACAGCCGGTTCATCAGGTTCAAACGGTTCAGCTGGTAACGCAGGTGCAAGCGCATTAAGTGCTACATCAGGTACCTCAGGTTCAACTGGTTCTACAGGTTCAGCAGGTGCTGCTGGTTTATCTAAAACCTCAGGTACTGCCGGTTCATCAGGTTCAACAGGTACAGCAGGTGATGGTGGTGCAAGTGCATTAAGCTCAACTTCAGGTACTAGTGGTTCTACTGGTTCAAACGGTTCAGCCGGTGCTGCAGGAGCTAGTGCATTAAGCAAAACCTCAGGTTCAAGTGGTAGTACAGGTTCATCAGGTTCTGCAGGTGTAGCAGGACAAAGTGCATTATCAGCCACTTCTGGAACAGCTGGTTCAAGTGGTAGTATTGGTACTTCAGGTAATAATGGAGCTTCAGGTGCTTCAGCTTTATCAGGTACTTCAGGTTCTACAGGTTCAAATGGTTCAGCAGGTGCAGCCGGTAATAGTGGTTTAAGCAAAACCTCAGGTACAGCAGGTTCTACTGGTTCAAACGGTAGTTCAGGTAACGCAGGTGTAGCAGGTGCTTCAGCACTTTCAGCAACATCTGGTACATCAGGTTCAGCTGGTAGTACAGGTTCAGCAGGAGCTGCTGGTGCTTCAGCATTATCAGCTACTTCAGGAACTTCAGGTTCAACAGGTTCAAACGGCTCAACAGGTAATGCTGGTAATAGCGGTTTAAGTAAAACTTCTGGTACAGCGGGTTCAAGCGGTTCAACTGGTTCTTCTGGTTCAGCCGGTGCTGCTGGTAATTCAGGTTTATCATATACAAGTGGTACAAGTGGTAGCACAGGTTCAAACGGTAGTTCAGGTAACGCAGGTGTTGCTGGAGCTAGTGCTTTATCAGCTACTTCAGGTACTAGTGGTTCAACAGGTTCAAATGGCTCTGCAGGTAATGCAGGAGCAAGTGCATTAAGTAAAACTTCAGGTACTGCTGGTTCATCAGGTTCTACTGGTTCAACAGGTTCAGCTGGTGTAGCAGGACAAAGCGCATTAAGTGCAACCAGTGGTACAGCTGGTTCGAGCGGTAGTATTGGTACATCAGGCAATAATGGCGCCTCAGGTGCTAGTGCATTATCAGGTACTAGTGGTTCAACTGGTTCAAATGGTTCAAGTGGTAACGCAGGTGCAGCAGGTTTAAGCCGGTTAAGTGCTACTTCAGGTAGTTCAGGTTCAAACGGTTCAAGTGGTAACGCAGGTGCAGCTGGTGCTTCAGCATTAAGTGCTACATCAGGTACAGCTGGTTCATCAGGTAGTACAGGTTCAGCCGGTGCTGCTGGTTTAAGTGGTTTATCTAAAACCTCAGGTACTGCTGGTTCAACAGGTTCAAATGGTAGTTCAGGTAACGCCGGCGTAGCAGGTGCCTCAGCATTAAGTGCTACAAGTGGTACTTCAGGTTCTACAGGTTCAAATGGTTCAGCAGGTGCAGCCGGTAATAGTGGTTTAAGCAAAACCTCAGGTACAGCAGGTTCAACTGGTTCAAATGGTTCAGCTGGTGTAGCAGGACAAAGTGCATTAAGCGCTACCTCAGGCACTGCTGGTTCTTCAGGTTCAATTGGTACTTCAGGTAACAATGGCGCTTCAGGTGCTAGTGCATTATCAGGTACTAGTGGTTCAACCGGTTCAAATGGTTCTTCAGGTAACCAAGGTAATAATGGTTTAAGCCGCTTATCAGGTACCTCAGGTTCATCTGGTTCAAATGGTTCATCAGGTAACGCCGGCGTAGCAGGTGCCTCAGCATTAAGTGCTACTTCAGGTACCTCAGGTTCAACTGGTTCAACAGGTTCAGCAGGTGCTGCTGGTTTAAGCCGGTTAAGTGCTACTTCCGGTACCTCAGGTTCAACCGGTTCAAATGGTTCAACAGGTAATGCAGGTGTAGCCGGTGCAAGTGCTTTAAGTGCAACATCTGGTACCTCTGGTTCAACAGGTAGTGCTGGTTCAGCCGGTGCTGCTGGTAATAGTGGTTTAAGTAAATCATCAGGTACCTCAGGTTCAACTGGTTCAACAGGTTCAGCAGGTGTAGCAGGACAGAGCGCTTTGAGTGCAACTTCAGGCACTGCCGGTTCTTCAGGTTCAATCGGTACCTCAGGTAATAACGGTGCTTCAGGCGCTAGTGCATTATCAGGTACTAGTGGTTCAACAGGTTCAAACGGTAGTTCAGGTAACGCTGGTAACTCAGGATTAAGCCGGTTAAGTGGAACCTCAGGTTCATCTGGTTCTAACGGTTCAACAGGTAATGCAGGTGCAGCAGGCGCTTCAGCATTAAGTGCTACTTCAGGTACTTCAGGTACTTCAGGTTCAACAGGTAGTGCTGGTTCAGCCGGTGCTGCTGGTAATAGCGGTTTAAGCAAAACCTCAGGTACAGCAGGTTCTACAGGTTCAAACGGTAGTTCAGGTAACGCAGGTGTAGCAGGTGCTTCAGCATTAAGTGCTACTTCCGGTACCTCAGGTTCAACAGGTAGTACAGGTTCATCAGGTAATGCTGGTGCTGCTGGTGCTAGTGCATTATCAGCTACTTCAGGTACAAGTGGTTCTACTGGTTCAAATGGTTCAAGTGGTAACGCAGGTGCAGCAGGTTTAAGCCGGTTAAGTGCTACCTCAGGTACTTCAGGTTCATCAGGTTCAAACGGTTCAGCTGGTAATAACGGTGCTTCAGCATTAAGTAGAACATCTGGTTCATCTGGTTCAACTGGTTCAACAGGTTCAGCCGGTGTAGCAGGACAATCAGCTCTAAGTGCTACTTCAGGTACAGCAGGTTCAAGCGGTTCAATTGGTACCTCAGGTAACAATGGTGCTTCAGGTGCTAGCGCATTATCAGGTACTAGTGGTTCAACAGGTTCAACAGGTTCATCAGGTAACCAAGGTGGTAATGGTTTAAGCCGGTTAAGTGGAACTTCAGGTTCATCTGGCTCAACCGGTTCAAATGGTAACGCAGGTGGTGCAGGACAAAGCGCATTATCAGCTACTTCAGGCACTTCAGGCACTTCAGGTTCAACAGGTAGTTCAGGTAACGCAGGTGCTGCAGGTAATAGTGGTTTAAGTAAAACTTCAGGAACAAGTGGTTCTACTGGTTCAAATGGTTCAACAGGTAACGCAGGTGTAGCCGGTGCTTCAGCATTAAGTGCTACTTCAGGTACCTCAGGTTCAACAGGTTCAACAGGTTCTAGTGGTAACGCTGGTGTAGCAGGAGCAAGTGCTTTAAGTGCTACTTCAGGTACAAGCGGTTCAACTGGTTCAAATGGTTCAGCAGGTAACGCGGGTAACTCAGGAGCAAGTGCTCTTTCCGGTACATCAGGATCAACTGGTTCAAACGGATCTTCAGGTAACGCTGGTGTAGCAGGAGCAAGCGCTTTAAGTGCTACATCAGGTACAAGCGGATCTACAGGTTCAACAGGTAGTTCAGGTAACGCAGGTGCTGCAGGTAATAGTGGTTTAAGTAAAACTTCAGGAACAAGTGGTTCTACTGGTTCAAATGGTTCAAGTGGTAACGCTGGTAACGCAGGTGCTTCAGCATTAAGTGCTACCTCAGGTACTAGTGGTTCAACAGGTAGTACAGGTTCATCAGGTAATGCTGGTGCTGCTGGTGCTAGTGCATTATCAGCTACTTCAGGTACTTCAGGTAGTACAGGTTCAAATGGTAGCTCAGGTAATGCTGGTGCCGCTGGTTTAAGCCGGTTAAGCGCAACATCAGGTACTTCAGGTTCATCTGGTTCAAATGGTTCAACTGGCGTTAACGGTGGTTCAGCATTAAGTAGAACTTCAGGTACAAGTGGATCTTCAGGAACTACTGGTTCTCAAGGTGTAGCAGGACAAAGCGCATTAAGTGCCACTTCAGGTACAGCAGGTTCATCAGGTAGTATCGGTACTTCAGGTAACAACGGTGCTTCAGGTGCTTCAGCATTAAGTGGTACATCAGGTTCTACTGGTTCATCTGGTTCATCAGGTAACAATGGTAACAATGGTAACTCAGGATTAAGCCGCACTTCAGGTACTTCAGGTTCTACTGGTTCAAACGGTAGCTCAGGTAACAATGGAGCAGCAGGTGCAAGCGCATTAAGCGCAACTTCAGGTACCTCAGGTTCTACTGGTTCAACTGGTTCATCAGGTAATGCAGGTGCATCAGGATTAAGCCGGTTAAGCGGAACTGCAGGTTCATCTGGTTCAAACGGTTCAAATGGTAACAATGGTAACGCCGGTAACTCAGGATTAAGTAACGTATCAGGAACAACAGGTTCATCTGGTTCAAATGGTAATAATGGTGTAGCAGGTAACTCAGGTGCTTCAGCATTAAGTGGAACTTCAGGTTCATCAGGTTCAACAGGTTCATCAGGTAACCAAGGTGGTAATGGTTTAAGCCGGTTAAGTGGTACTTCAGGTTCTACTGGTTCAAACGGTTCAAGTGGTAACGCTGGTAACGCCGGTAACTCAGGATTAAGCAACGTATCAGGAACAACAGGTTCATCTGGTTCTAACGGTTCAGCTGGTGCTCAAGGTAACTCAGGATTAAGTAGATTATCAGGTACTTCAGGTTCATCTGGTTCAAACGGTAGTTCAGGTAACAACGGAGCTGCAGGTAACTCAGGTTTAAGTGCATTATCAGGAACAACTGGTTCAAATGGTTCATCTGGTAACAATGGTAATGCTGGTAACTCAGGATTAAGTAACGTATCAGGTACTTCAGGTTCATCAGGATCCGCAGGTTCATCAGGTAACCAAGGTGGTAACGGTTTAAGTAGATTAAGTGGTACCTCAGGTTCATCTGGTTCAAATGGCTCATCTGGTGTAGCAGGACAAGGTGCTTTATCAGCTACAAGCGGTACAGCAGGTTCATCAGGTAGTATCGGTACTTCAGGTAACAACGGAGCTTCAGGAGCAAGTGCATTAAGTGGTACCTCAGGTTCAACTGGTTCATCTGGTTCATCAGGTAACAATGGTAACAATGGTTTATCAGGATTAAGTCGTACTTCAGGAACATCTGGTTCATCTGGTTCAAACGGTTCAGCTGGTGCTCAAGGTAACTCAGGATTAAGCCGGTTAAGTGGCACTTCTGGTTCATCAGGTTCAACGGGTTCAAGTGGTACTAATGGCCCAGGTGGTGGTTCAGGACAAGCAGGTTCATCTGGTACTTCAGGTTCAGCAGGTACAAGTGGTATCTCAGGTAACGTAGGTTCAGCAGGTACTTATGTATCAATTACAGCAGGAACTGCTTTAACAGGTGGTGGTGTATTAAACACTACAAGAACAGTTAGTTTAGATACAACCAATCTTGCTAATCCTAATGTATTAACTTATTGGGATGGAACTTATATATCAGCACATGATATTACGGTTCCTGGTAACAATGCTTTAGATGGTGGTGGTGCAGTTGATTTAAATAACTTTAACACTATCAACGCCAACGTTAAAAACTTCGATATTGAACACCCAACTAAGAAAAATCCATGGAGATTACAATATGGTGTACTCGAAGGACCAGAACATGGTGTATTCTTAAGAGGACATGCTACTGAAAGAACAATCGAATTACCAGATTATTGGGTAGATTTAGTACACGCTGATTCAATCACTGTACACCTAACCCCAGTAGGTAGTCCATGTATACACTACGTAGTAAGCGTTGATAACAACAAAGTTTACATCGATTGCGAATGTGGTGAAGTAAATGCTTATTACACTATAAACGCTACAAGAAAAGACGTAAATGGTCCTAAGTTAGAATACATTAAAGAATAAAAAAATATATTTATCAATAAAACCAAATGGCTAATACAGTAAGAATTATACCCTCTTCCGGAAGTTTAAACTTCGAATATAGCGAAGGTGCTACTACTAATAACATTGAGTTAAAGTATGGCACCGACGGTGTGTTGGGTTTTTATAGTGGTAGTGCCCTATTAATGGCAGTAGATGGAACAAACGTAGATGTAAAAAGTACATTAACAGTTCCAGTAGTAGATTCAGTACCAGCAAGCGCTCCTACAGGTTCTGTATTCTTTAATAGAACTAAAAATGCTATTGAATATAAAGGAAATAATGGATATTCTGAAACCATTAAAATTTCTAATAATGCTGATAATAGAATTATTACCGCTACTGGTAATGCTTCTAACATTAATGGTGAATCAAATTTAACATTTGATGGTACCAATTTCAGAGTTACTGGTAATGCCACTGTTACTGGAAACGTTAATTTAACAGGATTAACTACAGATAATAACTTACCACAGTATTTAGTTTATAATTCATCTACTGGTAAAGTAGCTGTAAGAGCTATTGCTGATGGTTCATCAGGTACAGCAGGTGCTTCAGGAACATCAGGTCCTTCTAAAACTTCTGGTACTTCAGGTTCATCGGGTACTTCAGGTAATACGGGAGCAGCAGGTTTAAGCCGGGCTTCAAATACTTCAGGTACTTCTGGTACAACAGGTTCAACTGGTACTTCAGGTAATGCGGGAGCAGCAGGTTTAAGCCGGGCTTCAAATACTTCAGGTACTTCTGGTACAACAGGTTCAGCTGGTACTGCAGGTAATGCTGGAGCTTCTGGTGCAAGCCGTGCAAGTGGTACTAGTGGTACAACCGGTTCGAATGGTAGTTCAGGTAATGCAGGTAATGCAGGTGCTAGTAACGTATCAGGTACAAGTGGTTCAACTGGTACTAATGGTACAAATGGTGCTGCTGGTAACCAGGGACGGAGCAATGCTTCAGGTACAAGTGGTTCATCAGGTTCAAATGGTACAAATGGTAATGCGGGAGCAGCAGGTTTAAGCCGGGCTTCAAATACTTCAGGTACTTCTGGTACAACAGGTTCAGCTGGTACAAATGGTGTTGCCGGTAGATCAGGTAACTCAGGATTATCAGGTACAAATGGTACTAATGGTTCAGCAGGTAATAACGGAAATGATGGCGCTTCAGCATTAAGCGGAACTTCAGGTTCAACTGGTACAAACGGTACCGCTGGTATAAATGGTAACAATGGTTTATCACGGGTATCAGGTACTTCAGGTACAACAGGTTCAAATGGTTCATCTGGTAACAACGGTGTAAGTGGTGCTTCAAGAGCATCAGGTACTTCCGGTACAACTGGTTCAAACGGTACCTCAGGTAATAATGGTAACTCTGGTAATTCAGGATTATCAGGTACAAATGGTACCAACGGTTCTTCAGGTAACAATGGAAACAATGGTGCTTCAGCATTAAGCGGAACTTCAGGTTCAACTGGTACAAATGGTACTAATGGAGCAGCAGGTAACCAGGGACGGAGCAATGCTTCTGCTACTTCTGGTACATCAGGTTCAGCAGGTACTAATGGTGATGCCGGTGTTCAAGGACGCAGTAATGCCTCAGGTACTTCAGGTTCATCAGGTTCAAATGGTACAAATGGTAATACTGGAGGTAATGGTGCTTCACGGGTATCAGGCGTATCAGGTACTTCAGGTACAACAGGTTCAGCCGGTACTAATGGAGCCAATGGAAATAATGGTAATTCTGGTAACTCAGGATTAAGTGGTTCAACTGGTACTAATGGTACTTCAGGTAATAATGGTGCAAATGGTGTTTCAAGAGTTTCAGGAACATCTGGTACAACAGGTTCAAATGGTACTTCAGGTAACAATGGAGGTAATGGTAATTCAGGACGGAGTGGTACAAATGGTACCAACGGTTCCTCAGGTAATAACGGAAATAATGGTGCTTCAGCATTAAGCGGAACTTCAGGTTCAACTGGTACAAATGGTACTAGTGGTAATACTGGAGGAAATGGTTTATCACGGGCAAGCGGTACTTCAGGTACTTCAGGTTCAGCAGGTACTAACGGTGATGCAGGTGTTCAAGGACGTAGTAATGCTTCAGGTACTGCTGGTTCAAGTGGTTCAAATGGTACCAACGGTGTAAATGGTAATAACGGTGCTTCACGGGTTAGTGGAGTATCAGGTACTTCAGGTACAACTGGTTCAGCCGGTACAAATGGTGCTACAGGTGGTTCAGGTAATTCAGGAAGAAGTGGTACAAATGGTACCAACGGTTCTTCAGGTAATAATGGAGCCGCTGGTAATTCAGGATTAAGTAACGTATCAGGTACCTCAGGTACAACAGGTTCAAATGGTACCTCAGGTAACAGTGGTAATAATGGAGCCGCTGGTAACTCAGGATTAAGCCGGACTTCAGGTACAAACGGTACTTCAGGTTCAAATGGTACCTCAGGTAACAATGGAGGTTCAGGAAACTCAGGACGGAGTGGTACAAATGGTACTAATGGCTCATCAGGTAATAATGGAGCCACTGGTAACTCAGGATTAAGTAACGTATCAGGTACCTCAGGTACAACAGGTTCAAATGGTACCTCAGGTAATAACGGAAATAGCGGTATAAACGGTAACTCAGGATTAAGCCGGACTTCAGGTACAAACGGTACTTCAGGTTCAAATGGTACTTCAGGTAACAATGGTGTAAGTGGTGCTTCACGTCCAAGTGGTACATCAGGTACAAATGGTACTAATGGTTCATCAGGTAACAGCGGTAACAATGGTGGTTCAGGTAACTCAGGTGTTTCAGGTACTAATGGTACAAATGGTTCATCAGGTAACAATGGTGCCGCAGGAAACAATGGTAACTCAGGATTAAGTGGTTCAACAGGTACAAACGGTACCTCAGGTGTAAACGGTAACTCAGGTGCCTCACGGGTATCAGGCGTATCAGGAACTAGTGGTTCAAACGGTACTAATGGTGTAAACGGAAACAATGGTAACTCAGGCGTTTCAGGTACTAATGGTACTTCTGGTTCAAATGGTAACAATGGTAACAATGGTATTTCTGGACAATCCCGAGTATCAGGTACCTCAGGTACAACAGGTTCAAATGGTACCACAGGTAACAATGGTAACAATGGAGGTTCAGGAAATTCAGGCGTATCAGGCACAAATGGTACTAATGGTTCTTCAGGTAATTCAGGAGGTAGCGGTAACTCAGGTAACTCAGGACGGAGTGGTTCATCGGGTACAAATGGTACAAGTGGTGTAAACGGTAACTCAGGTGCCTCACGGGTATCAGGCGTATCAGGAACTAGTGGTTCAAATGGTACTTCAGGTAACAACGGAGCTAACGGTAACTCAGGAATAAGTGGAGTTTCAGGCACTAATGGTACTTCTGGTTCAAATGGTAACTCTGGTAATAATGGTGTAAGTGGTGCTTCACGTCCAAGTGGTACTTCAGGTTCATCAGGTACTAATGGTACAAATGGTAACGTTGGTAACAATGGTGCTTCACGGGTATCAGGTGTATCAGGAACTTCAGGTACTAATGGTTCAAGCGGTAACAACGGAGCTTCAGGCAACAATGGTAACTCAGGTAACTCAGGAGTAAGTGGTACAAACGGTACTAACGGTTCATCAGGTAACAATGGAAACACAGGTGCATCTGGTAACTCTGGACGGAGTGGTACAAATGGTACTAATGGTTCATCAGGTAACAACGGAGCTTCAGGCAACAATGGTAACTCAGGTGTTTCAGGTGTAAATGGTACTAATGGTTCATCAGGTAACAACGGAGCTAACGGAAATAACGGTAACTCAGGTGTTTCAGGTGTAAATGGTACTAATGGTTCATCAGGTGCTAATGGTAACAATGGTGTTTCTGGACAATCCCGAGTATCAGGTACCTCAGGTACTTCAGGTTCAAATGGTACAAGTGGTGCTAACGGAAACTCAGGTGGTTCAGGTACTTCACGCTCATCAGGTACTTCAGGTACTAATGGTACAAGCGGTTTCTCAGGTAACAAAGGTACTTCAGGAACATATGTATTAGTAAGTGCAGGATCAGGTTTAGAAGGTGGTGGTTCATTATCCGGAGATGTAACGCTTACACTAGCATTAATTCCTCTAGGTACTAACATTCCAATGATGACCAGTCCCCTCGACGCGCAACAATGCCAAATTTACAGTAACAGAATGACAGGTAATGCTTTAGGTGAACCAGATGAATGGTTACAGATACGAGCTCAAAATGGTACATATTGGGCAATACCGGCGTTTAATGCACCATAATGAATAGAAAAAAGGGGAGCGAAAGCTCCCCTATTTTTTTCTACTAAGCGTGTATATTTATAATAAAGTTATTATATTCTCGTTATTAATATTAATCTATGAAAAAATTGTTATATGTGGCACCACACTTATCAACTGGTGGTTTGCCTCAATATTTAACCAAAAAAATCGAATTATTACGTGATGAGTTTGAAATCCATTTAGTAGAATGGGTTGATTGTACTGGTGGTGTTCTAGTAGTTACTCGTAACAAAATTAAAGCATTAGTTCCTGATGAGCGTTTTTACACATTACGCGAAAATAAAATGGAATTGGTTGATATTATTAATCGTGTCCAACCCGATATTGTCCATTTAGAGGAAATACCTGAATTTTTTATGGATTCAGATGTAGCTGATGTTATTTACAAAACAGATAGAAAATATGCTATTGTAGAAACATCACACGATTCATCATATGATGTATCCCAAAAACGATACTTCCCAGACAAATTTATGTTTGTCTCAAATTGGCAAATTCAACAATATAGAGATTTAGAAATCCCTAAAGTATTAGTTGAATACCCAATTGAATATATCGATCGCCCTGATAGAACAGAGGCATTAAAACGTTTAGGATTAAACCCAAATAAAAAACATGTTTTACATATTGGTTTATTCACACCACGTAAAAACCAAGCAGAATTTTTTGAATATGCTAGAGCATTACCTGAGGTTGAATTCCATTGTGTAGGTAATCAGGCACAAAACTTTGAATGGTATTGGAAGCCATTAATGGAAAACAAACCAGCAAACGTAACGTGGTGGAATGAAAGAACAGATGTAGATAACTTCTATCAATCAATGGATTTATTTTTGTTTACTTCTAGAGGTAATAACAATGATAAGGAAACAATGCCATTGGTAATCAGAGAAGCATTATCATACCAAATTCCTCAATTACTATATAATTTACCTGTTTATCTAAATTATTTTGATAAATTCGAAGGTCAAATTTCTTATTTAAAATTTGATGATTTTAATGCTAACGTAAATAAAATTGCTCAACATTTAGGATTGGAAAATGTCGTTATAAACAAGGAAAAAGAAGCGTTTATCATTTCCACATATCCAATTTCTGATAGCGTTATCCAAACTACAAAACGCGCAATAGACGCAGTTAAAGCAACAGGACGCAAAGTAATTTTAACATCTCACATCCCAATTCCATCAGAATTAGCTAAAGCAGCTGATTATTGTATTAGTGATAATAATAATGTTTTAACAAAACATACTTACTATTGTAATTATTGGGCTAACTATAATGATCACGGAGTTCATATTAACTTGAGAGCATTTGGTAATGATGTTTACCACGGACCTACTTGTTATATGAATTATTATAACGGAACTGCATTAGCTGATAATTTAGGGTTTGAAAAAGTATATTTCCTCAACTATGATTATATTTTAAAAGAAGGATCATATATTGATGTAATCTCTAAAACATTAGATAAAAACAAAGCATTTGTTGGCAAATACAGGGCACATGAGGGTGATACTATTTACACCTATTTTATGGGATTCCAACCTAAGTTTTTCCTTGATGTTATCCCTAATATTCAAACAGCTGAACAATACGATAGTTTAATGGGAAGATGGGGTGCTGAATCTAACGGATTAGAAAATATGTGGCACCATGCATTTAAAAATCAGGAAGGTGTTTATTATGAATCTAAGGAAGCATTTGAATCTCGTGTAGAATCAACATTTGAATTCCAAGATTACTCCAGAGTAGAATATTACACAGTATTACCCACAAACGTTCCTGATCATTTTGCCGTATATATTCGTATTACAAATGATCACGATAGTAGAGATATTGAATTAAATGTTTCCGAAAATGATGATGTAGTTTTACATGATTATATTAAAGTTGATGGTAAACTAGATTATTATAAATTAGTTAAATACTCACCTGAAAATCACTATATCGTAGATTTTGATATTAAAGATAAAGTTAGCGGAGAACATATTGAATCTAAGTCATTAGTATTAACTCCTGATTATATCCAAAACCAATTACCTCAAAATGGTAACTTTGAATATAAACTTCCATTTAATTATACTCCAAAAGTAAAATTGATGCATTTAGTTACTGAACCTACTACTAATAAAAAAGAAATGCGTTCGGTAGAAAGTGTATTTGATTTTTGTGAAAAAACAGGTATCAAATATGAACAACGTATAAACGAAATATATAAAAACACCCCACCAGCTGATACTTGTAATCGCCCAGATGATGTACAGGATGTTCCTGGTTATTATAAATTAGCACCTGGTCATTATGGTTGTTATTTAGCTCATACAAATGCTATTTTAGTTGAGGATAATAAGGATTATGATTATGTTTTGATTTTTGAAGGTGATGTAATAGTTGACTCCGATTACCAGGAATTATACGATTCATTGATTCGTTTCTCTAGGATTGCAAAACAGAACGATCAAGATATAATTGGGTTTGGAAATCCATTTAACAATCGTAACTTGAACGGACCAAAAATTGAAGATATTTACACGAATATAACACCATTTATTCCTGCTCAATCATATTTGATTAATAGAGATAAAATGGATTATGTTCAAAATAAAGTTAAAACAACAAAATGGGATGCTTTTGATATGTGGGTTTGTAATGTTGCTCAACTAAAAGTAGGAACAGCCGAAAAAATCTATACAAAACACCTCCCCGGATTTAGTATTATTGAACAAGAATTTAAAGGAATGGACGAAAATAGTCCTGAAATTTACGCATCAGAATGAAAATAGCCCAAGTTAACCCGGGATGTGGTATTCCTATCCCCCCACCAGCGTGGGGAGCAATTGAGAAAATTGTGTGGGAATTTATGTGTAATCTTCGTGTTTTAGGTCACGAAGTAGATTTAAAATGGTCTGGAGATATCCAACCAGGTGATTATGATATAGTTCATTGTCACGTAGCAAATTTAGCTATTGGTTTAGCTGAACGAGGTATTCCTTATATCTACCAATTACACGACCACCACGCATATCATTATGGTAAGGAATCTCATGTCTATAAGGAAAACCTAAAAGCAATTGAAGGATCTGTTATATCATTAGTACCAGCTAGATTTTTAGTTGATTATTTTGATCATCCTAAAGTTAAATACTTTGCTCACGGAGTAAATACAGAAGAATTTTTCCCTATCGAAAAACCAAAACCAACTGAACCTAAATTGTTAATGATAGCAAATAATGGTTTAGCAGGGGATCCAACATTTGACAGAAAAGGATTTACATATGGTTTAGGATTAGCAATGTTAAATAATTTACCTATTACCATTGCCGGACCTTCAGATAATAAAAGATTTTTTAACGCTCATTTATGGATGTTAAATTATCCTAAATTAACATTAAAATTTGATACTCTTAATACCGAGTTATTACAATTATACCACGATCATGATATTTTTGTTCATCCAACAATGTTAGAAGCAGGACATCCTAATTTGACAATGATTGAAGCTGCAGCAGCTGGTTTACCAATTATTGCTGATTGGGAACATAGTACTGATTTTCATGGTGCTTGGAGAGCTCCTCGTAATGTATTCGAAATGGATAGAGGATTAAAAAATATTATGAGTAATTGGGAATTATATAGAGAAAAAATCATAAATACAGGATGTGGATTATCTTGGTTTAATCGTTCAAAGGAAATTATTGAAATTTACAAGCAATTTATATGAAAGAAGTTTTAATCACTGAATATGGGAATTTAAAACAATTAAATCTCCCCTCTAAAAAAGGAAGTAATACATTTAAAATTCATTTTTTGAATGGAGCTTTTGTTGAGGTTCTTGGCCCTGATTCCAGAGAATATACAGTTAAATTTATTGACCAAACCCACAATAAATTAATACACACTCACCACATCACAAATAATATGTGGACAAAAACAAACATCCAATATTTTGTGAATTGGAGAATTGAGGTTGTAGATAACGCAACTGGAGAAATAAATTTTGAACATAACTACAATGCTAAAGGAAAGCGCGTTTATATTCACTTAGACTCATCAGCATTAGGAGACACATTAGCTTGGTTCCCTTATGTAGATGAATTCAGAAAAAAACACAATTGTGAAGTAATTACCTCAACATTCCATAATGAATGGTTTGAGGAAAATTATCCCGAATTAGAATTTGTTAAACCAGGAACAGAAGTACATAACATTTATGCTATGTATACTATTGGTTGGCATTATAATGAAGATAGAACTGTAAATGTTGCTAAAATTCCTATTGACTTTAAAAAACATCCACTCGGTGAAACATCAACTGCAACTTTAGGATTACGTTATAGTGAGATTAAACCTAAAATGGTAATCCCTGAAAAAGCAAGACAAATTGAAGGTAAATATGTTTGTATCGCTCCTCACGCTTCAGCTCACGCCAAATATTGGAACAACCCAGGTGGATGGCAACGAGTTGTTGACTATTTAAATGAGCAAGGATATAAAGTAGTAATGATTACACACGAACGTTTAGGAGATGCGTGGCATGATTCTAAATTAGGTGGAACATTAACCGGTGTTATCGATAAAACTGGAAATTACCCAATCGAAGATAGAATGGTTGATTTAAAATACGCAGATGCATTTATCGGTTTAGGTAGTGGATTAAGTTGGTTAAGTTGGGCAATAGGAACACCTACCATCTTAATCTCAGGATTTAGCTTACCATATAGTGAATTCTTAGATTGTGAGCGTGTATTTAATTACGATTCTAAAGTATGTACAGGATGTTTTAATCGTGAATGGCTAAACCCAGGAGATTGGGAATGGTGTCCTGATCATAAAAACACAGACAGACAATTTGAATGTACAAAAACTATACCACCTTCTAGAGTAATTGAATCAGTCAATAAAATTTTAAATTTATAAAAAATTATTAATATTTATATGGAGACAAAAACCCTAACCCCCGAAGAGTTACAAACTATAAAAAATTTAAATGATGAACGAAATAGTCTAATTAACCGATTCGGTATTTTAGAATATGAAATTCAAAGTTTAGAGTTACAAAAGGAACAACTAATCGAGGCCTTACAAAAACTAAGTTTAAGTTCTGAAAAGATAGGAATTGAACTACAATCAAAGTATGGAGAAGGAAATGTCAATTTAGACACAGGAGAATTTATTTCTCGATGACTTTTAAGACTTTTTAACATATTTATAACAAAATATTAAACATTAAATAACATGGCAGAAACATTAGTATCTCCTGGTGTATTAGCAAGAGAAAACGACCAATCATTCCTCGTTAACCAACCAGTAAACGTTGGCGCGGCTATCATCGGACCAACAGTAAAAGGTCCTGTTGAAATTCCAACAGTTGTTACCTCATATAGTGACTACGTTAATAGATTTGGAGCTGCTTTAGAAAGCGGTAGCGGTATTTACAGCTACTTTACTTCTATTGCTGCCTACAATTATTTTATTAATGGTGGTGATTCATTATTAGTAGCTAGAGTTGTAACAGGTTCATATACATCAGCAACATCAACCGATATCTATAATGATGTAGAAAGCGGTGCAGTAGCAGATTCAACCAACTTACTTAGCTCTATTACTAGTGGTGGAACTGGAGGAGCAGCTGGTACTTACTCAGCAGTAGAAACAACTGGTTCTCTTTCTGGTGCTGGTGTTGAACTTGATATTACTACTTCAACAGCTAATGGTAAATTATCAACTACAGTTGATGCTTTATTCTCATCTATTACTACAAACACATCTGATGGTACTGATAGTACTCACACTGCAGTTCCTTTAACAGGCGGTTCAGGTACAGGTGCGGTAGCAACAGTAGTTGTATCTTCAAATGCTGTTTCATCTATTACAGTTACAACAGCCGGTTCAGGATATGCTGCTACTGATGTATTAACAGTTTCTACGGGTTCTATTGGTGGTACTACAGATGTAGAAATTACTTTAGTATCTGGTGATTTATTAATCGAACCTACATCTGTTGTAGTAAGTACAGCTGGTGCTGGATATGTAGTAGGTGAAACATTAACTGTAACCGCTGCTAATATGGGTACACCAACAGCGAATTTAGTAATTACTTTAACTGCTGCTGATATTGTAAATAGCACAGCATTTACTTTAAAAACTATTTCTGAAGGTGTTATCATGAACAGCTCAGGAAGTGAAGATTCATATGGTGCTTTAACAAATGGTACTGTTAATAATGTTAGATTCTCAATTCAAAACGTTTCTGCTGATGCTGGTACTTTTGATTTATTAGTTAGACAAGGTAATGATACAACAAATGATATGATTGTATTAGAAACTTGGACTGGTTTATCATTAGACCCACTATCTGATAATTACATCGCTAAAGTAATTGGTGATCAGGTTCAAACATACAATTCTGTTAAAAACCAAATCGTTACTAGTGGTAACTACTTCAACAAATCAAGATACGTTTACGTTTCTTCAGTAGATTCTCCAACCCCTAACTATTTTAATAACTCTGGAGTTGCTAAATCAGCTTATACAGCTTCATTACCACAAGTACAATCAGGTTCATTTGCTGGTGCTGCAGGTGATGTAATGGGTGGTGCTAATTTTTACGATGCTATTAACAGCACAAACACACAAGGTTTAGTAGGTGGTGACTATACTAATATGATCAGCTTATTAGCTAACCAAGACGATTACAGATTTAACATTTTATTAGCTCCTGGTTTATATAATGCTGATTATACAGCTCAATGCACTCAAATGATCAATAATACTCAAGGTAGAGGTGATAGTTTGTTAGTATTAGATTTAGTAAAATACAATAAAGAAGTAGCAGACGTAACTTCACAAGCTGCTTCTAGAAATACTTCATATGCTGCTTCATACTGGCCTTGGGTTATGGTAATTGATCCTGACACAGGTAAAAACGTATGGGTTCCTGCTTCAACTGTAATGGCTGGTGTATTTGCCTATAACGATAAAGTATCTGAGCCATGGTTCGCACCAGCAGGTATTAACAGAGGTGGTTTAGGTCAAGTAATTAGACCAGAACAAAAATTAACTCAATCTCAAAGAGATACTTTATACACAGGTAAAGTTAACCCAATTGCTTCATTCCCAGGAACTGGTACTGTAGTATATGGACAGAAAACATTACAAACTAGAGCTTCTGCTTTAGATAGAGTAAACGTTCGTAGATTGTTGATTCAACTTAAGTCTTACATTTCACAAGTTGCTCAAAACTTAGTATTCGAACAGAATACAGCTGCTACCAGAAATGCTTTCTTAAGCCAAGTAAACCCATATTTGGAATCAGTTCAACAACGTCAAGGTTTGTACGCATTTAAAGTAATCATGGATGATTCTAACAATACACCAGATGTAATTGATAGAAACCAGATGATTGGTCAGATTTATATCCAACCAACTAAGACTGCTGAATTCATTTACTTGGATTTCAACATCTTGCCTACAGGCGCTACTTTCCCAGCGTAAAAATTTGATTAACGAATATTTATAATAAGACATAAATAAATAAAACAATGGCAGTATTAGATCCAAACGAAATTTTCTTCACCGCTTTCGAACCTAAACAAGCGAATAGATTCATCATGTACATAGATGGTATTCCTTCATATACCATTAAAGCTTTATCAGCTGTAACATTTGAACAAGGTGAAGTTGTACTTAACCATATTAACGTATACAGAAAAGTAAAAGGTAAAACCAAATGGTCAGATTTAACAATGACTTTATTTGATCCTATTACTCCTTCTGGAGCTCAAGCCGTAATGGAGTGGGTACGTTTACACCACGAATCAGTAACAGGCCGTGATGGTTATTCTGATTTCTATAAGAAAGACTTAACATTTGATGTATTAGGTCCTGTAGGTGATATCGTTTCTGAGTGGGTAATCAAAGGTGCCTTTATTAAAGGTGGTAATTTTGGTGAATATAACTGGGATACTGAAAACACAGCTATCAATTTACAGTTAACTATCGGTATGGATTACTGCGTATTGAACTTCTAATAAAAAGAAGACAAATATTTTTAAAGAGAGCTTGGCTATGTCAAGCTCTTTTTTTATTTTAATATGTATACTCGATAACAGTTATTATAAATAAAAATTTATGGAAGAAAACAAATTTGATTTCCCAACTGAAGTTGTGGAATTACCATCTAAAGGTTTAGTTTATCCCGAGACATCTCCTTTGTCTTCTGGTAAACTTGAAATGAAATATATGACCGCTAAGGAAGAAGATATCCTTACAAACCAATCATATATCAACAAAGGCACAGTATTAGATAAATTACTAGAATCACTAGTAGTAACCCCAGGAGTTAAAATTAAAGATTTGATTGTAGGGGATAAAAATGCTATTTTAGTTGCTTCACGTATTTTAGGTTATGGTAAAGACTATCCCTTTACATACAATGGAGAACAACATATTGTAGACTTATCAACCATTGAAAATAAACCATTTGATGAATCATCAGTTGTTAAAGGAACTAATGAATTTAGTTTTACCTTACCATCAACAGGTGTTGAACTTACTTATAAATTGTTAACAGGACACGATGAATATAATATTGATCGTGAAATTGAAGGTTTGAAAAAAATTAACAAAGATGCTTCTCCCGAATTAACTACTCGTTTAAAGTATATGATTACCTCAATTAATAAGGATAGAGAAGCAAAAACTATTAGGAGTTTTGTTGATAATCAATTCTTAGCTAGAGATTCTCGTGCCTTTAGAGAACATATCCGCAACACACAACCAGACATTAACTTAACATATATTACGGATAGCGGTGAGGAGGTCGCTATCCCAATCAATCTAAACTTTTTTTGGCCTGACGCCTGAGGTAGCACCTCAATTTCGTTTAAATTTATTTAGACAAATACACGAAATTGTATTTCATGGTAAAGGTGGTTACGATTGGAATACAATATATAACATGCCGATATGGCTTCGTCGATTTACTTTTAGTCAAATTCAAAAATTCTATAGTGATGAAAATGAAACAATTGAAAAGGCACAAAATGGAAGTAAAACAACTGCTATAGACTCATCAGGAAAAGTAAATACTCCTGCATTTGCTCAAACAGCAAAAGACTATAAACCAAATTATAGTACAAGGGCGTCAAAGAAATGACGCCCTTCAATATTTATAATAAAATATTGTAAATGGCATCACCCCAAGAAATACAACAACTTTTAGACAGATTAGAAAGAGTCTATAGAGATCTAGGTAAGGAAAACCCTTTTAAAAATTGGGATTCTTCTGTTATGGGGGAATTAGCCAATCAATCTGAAATTCTTACTCGTAATTTATCTGATGCTCAAAGAGAATTAAGTGAAATAAATGGAGACCTTAATGAAACTATTATTGGTTTCCATAAAATGGTCGATGAAATAAAAAATACCAACTCAGGTTTAGCTTTATCAACTAAAACTATGAATGGTATGAATGACATTGCCCGTAAACTTAAATACGATCAGGCAGGAATTTCAGAACTTTCTAAAAAAGAACTTGAAACCCTTAAAAAACAATACGAGCAAAAAAGAAATGATCTTACTATTTCAAAAGATTTATTAGCTTCTAGTATTCGTGATTTAGAAAATAAACGAGCTTCAGAAGGTCTTTCAGAATCTGAGGCAAGACAACTTCAACAATCTATAGCTTCCCATAGATCAGTAACTGCTGAATTAGGGAAGGAAGATAACCTTACAGGATTAATTAATGGAAGGTTAAATCAAAGAATCGCTAAGGAAGAACGATTAAACGAATTAATGGGTCTTGGTGGAGCTGCTGTTTCTAGTGTAAAAACTGCTTTAGATAAATTAGGTTTTGGGGCTTTAGGTAATGCTCTTGGATTTGATAAAGTCCAAGCAGAAATGGAAGCAGTTGCCAAAGAAATTGAAGCTGCAGGAGGTAATGTTGATGATGTAGCTAATAAACAAAAAGTTTTAAATGCCGGAATTACAGCCGCTAAAGATAACTTTAAAAAAGCATTAAGAGACCCAGCAGCCCAAGCAACTTTCTTTATAAAAGAAATGATAGCTGCCCTAAAACTATCAGATAAATCAGCCGGTGAATTAGCTAAATCTATGGGTACATCCTATGATGAAGCTATGGGTATGAGACAAGAGTTAGGCAACATTGCAGGTCTTTCTTTTGATGCTAACATTAATACTCAAAATCTCCAAAAATCAATGATGGCACTAAACAAAGAGTTTGGAACAGCCACAATGATGAGCGGTGAATTATTAACAGATTACACCAAATTAACAGAAGTAGCAGGATATTCAGCTGAAGCAGCCGCTGGTTTATCTCGTATTACTGTAGCAACGGGAACCGATTTATCTGAAAATACAGAACAAATTTTAGGACAAGCTATGGCGTTTAATGCTACTAATAAGTTAGCGTTAAATGAAAAAGAAATAGTTGAAGGTGTAGCTAAAGCTTCAAAAGCAACAACTTTAACTTTAGGTATGCAACCTGGTAAGATAGCTCAAGCTGTTGCTCAATCTAAAGCATTAGGTGTAGAATTATCTAAAGTAGAAGATATTGCTGGACAATTATTAAATTTTGAATCATCTATTTCAAATGAATTAGAAGCTGAATTATTAACTGGTAAGGATTTAAATTTAGAAACAGCCCGTTTAGCAGCATTAAATGGAGATATAGCTACAGTAGCAAAAGAAATTAAAGAACAAGTAGGTGGTGCTGCTGACTTTACTAAAATGAATGTTATTCAACAAGAAGCATTAGCTAAATCTGTTGGAATGACTCGTGAAGACTTAGCTGCCTCTTTAATTGAACAAGAAGCATTAAGTAAATTAGGAGCTAAAGATGCTGCTCAAGCAAAAGAAAAATTTGATAAATTAGTAGCTCAATATGGTTATGAACAAGCAGTTAAAGAATTAGGTGATGAAAAATATGCCCAACAATTAAAATCTCAATCAATTCAAGAAAAATTTAATGCTACTGTTGAAAAATTAAGAGAAACATTTGTTCAAATAGCAGATGCTGTTAATTCGGTAATTTCTCCTATAGTAGATGTTTTAATGCCTATTTTATCAGTAATCCAAGGGATTGTTGGTGGAATTGGAACTGCTATGGGTTGGGTTGGTGAACAAATTGGAAAAATTATTCCTAATTTAGGTATTTTAGGTAGTTTTCTAAAATGGATAGCTAAACTAGGAGTAGTATATGCTGGTTATAAAGCATTTTCCTCATTAGCTTCAATACCTGTTGTTGGATATGCTTTAGGAGCAGCAGCTGCCGCAGGTACAATAGGTCTCGGTATGAGTCTTATTAATGGTATAAGTAAAGGTGATGACGTTATGTCTGAAGGATATGGTAAACGTACATTATTGGCTGGTAAAGATGCTATTGCTTTAAATAATGATGATACTGTAATAGCAGGAACCGATTTATTTGGTAAGAAAAAAGGCAAAAAAGATACCGAATCAACCCCAACCCAATCAGCTCCCTCAATCGATATTACCCCATTAATTGATAGAATGTCAGCTGTTGAAGGTGTATTACAACAAATTTTAGCTAAAGAAACTAATATTTATTTAGACTCAACAAAAGTAGGAACTGGATTTGCTATGGCATCATCAAAAGTTCAATAATTTTAATATTTATAATAAAAATAACTATGGGACTCAAAGACAAATTAACAACACAAGGTTCAAATCTATCTCAATGGGATGGTCAAACCCCAGGTAATTATGTAGGTAAAGGATCTAGATTACACTATGAGTATTCTATCAATGATAATCCTCATTTAAATGGTTTACCACAACCTTCTCAATTAGATTTAGAAGGTGTAACCCCACCAAAATATTTAGATAATCCACCACAATAATTTTAGATGGGTTTAATCGACTTAAAGACGGACCTCAAATCCCTAAAATTTGGGAAGGACAGGATTTTTGGAGGTAATAGTGGACAACCATATATTAAATCTCCGATTCCTGAAGGGGCTAATCGTCTTGGAGTTTTAGATAATGATTTTTTACTTCGTGGGGGTATTACCGCAGTAACTAATTCTGGAGAAGATGTACTTAGATTAGGACGTTGGTTTACAGATCTAAAATCACCATCAGGATTATTATTTACTGCTAAACAAGAATTACTTTCACGCACAGCGGTGCGCACTCAAACCAGTGGTATACTGAATGAGGGTGTCTATAATCCATTATCTACCCTAGCTCAGGCAGGTGTTAATGCTTTTGGTATTCACGCTAATAAACAAGGTATTAACCCCTTTGCTCAAACAGGAGCTTATTCTAATAATATAAATTTATATGGAGTTAGAGTAAAATCAACTCAACCTGTTGATAAAAATAGATTAGCTGAACTTTATAAATTAGTAAATGAAGGATTTTCTACATCAAATTGGAATTTTTCCGGAACTGATTTAAACGTAGGAGTTAATGTTTTATCATATGGTGGAGGACCTAATTCTGTTTTAGGAATAGGTAAAACTAATATTAGATACGCTGACCAAAGAACAGGAAAAGAAAATGCTTTATACAAAAAACACCAATCAGTTTTTGAAGGTAAAAGCAATCTTAAACCAGAAACAAGCGGATCAAATATTATTCCTCTTGGTATTTCTAAAAATTTATCTGAAGATCAAAGAAAATTATCTCCATTTACTTTAAATAATAAATTATTTTCTGATGTAGTTCCTGAGGAACAACAAAAAACATGGGTTTCAACCGCCCATCAAGATACAGAAAAATACACTTTTTCTCCTACATCATCCGGAGCTTCTAGAAAATATGTTGAAGCTTTTAGTTCATCATATGATGATGTTTATGCTCCTTTACTTAATAATAGTGTTTATAAATCAGGAAGCACATTTCCCGATGGAACTAACCCATTAAACTTTGATAATGGTACAGTAACCTATAACCAATCTATGTTGGCTTCACAAGAAGAAGTTACAACAATTCAGGATTTTAGAAAGGTTATTAGAGAAAAATTAGGTAATGATGAAGTAATAAAAGCAGGTAAAATTTCAGGACAATTAACTGATGCTCCTGATTATGTTACTCAAAATGTAGATGTTAGAACTAAACAAGGTCAACCTGGTAATAAAACAGGTAAAAACTTATCCTCATACACCGCAGGATCAGGAATTGGCCCTTTAGATAAAATTAACGCTTCACCTTTAGGAACACCACCAAATAACCCAGATAATGGTAGTGAAAATGATTTAGTTAGATTTAATATAATTCCTTTAAGTGGTGGAAGGGCAATGAATTTTAGAGCATTTTTAGGAAGTATTTCCGATAACTACTCATCAGAAATTAATGCCCAAAAATTTGTAGGTAGAGGAGAAAATTTTTATACTTATGGTGGGTTTGATAGAAAAATTTCATTATCTTGGACGGTTGCCGCTCAATCAAAAGAAGAACTTATCCCAATGTATAAAAAATTAAGTTATTTAGCTTCAAACCTAGCACCTATATATAAAAGTGGGTTTATGCAAGGTCCTTTAGTTAAACTAACAGTAGGAGGATACATTCATGAACTTCCCGGATACATTACTGGTTTAAATTTTGAAATGGGTGAAGATTCAACTTGGGAAATAGCAATTAATGATGCTGGAGATAAAGACTACTCAGTAGCACAATTAACTCATATTATTAAAGTTAGTGGGTTTAATTTCACCCCTATTCCAAATTATTTACCTCAAAGAGGCGCAAGATTTATAGATTTGTGGAACGGAGCAAAATATCTTAATTCATAATGAACCGATATCAAAACATACCAAAAACAAAAATAAATGGTAAGGTTGTTTATCAAACATCTCGTTACCCTGATATTCCTTTATCAGAAAATGATGTGTATGTCTATGCTTCTCAAGGTGATAGATTTGATATTTTAGCCCAACAATTTTATAATGATAGTTCTCTTTGGTGGATTATTTCTATTGCCAATACAGCAAACCCAGGAAATAATTTACCTACATCTTTACCACAAAATAGTTTAGTAATCCCTGAAGGAACACAAATTAGAATCCCAGCTAATCCTATTGGTGTAATACAAGTTTTTAACCAAATAAATTCTTAATATGGCTAATTTATTAGGAGAAAGTTTTCCAAAAGAAATAATAAAGCAGGTAAAAAAAAGGCAAGAAGTTTATGGATCTTTAAATAGATCAAACGAAGAAATTCGTTACATGAATGGAAATAGTGCTTGGGTTCGTTTAGCTTCATCTATTAAAATTTCTTCTCAAATTGCTGATAAAGATGGAAATTTATCAACATCATTATTTGCCAAATATGGTACTGGAGATGATGTAGCTAAAAAATATGTTTTATTTGGAGGTACTTCTTTTTATTCATCTAAAGTAACTAATGATACCACAGGAGATACCAAAACATCTTTTGGTGGATTCTATTCAGGTTTAGAAGGATATCAATTAGGGGGAGACTCACAAGGATATCGTCCACAACCAGGTATCGTTTCTTTTTCTACAAAAAATAGAAACAGAGGTTCTATTAGAGAATCAGATATTGTAATTAAATGTTATAACAAAGAACAATTTGAAATAATAGATATTTTATATTTACGTTTAGGATATAGTGTACTCGTTGAATGGGGACACTCAATTTATGTAGATAATGATGGTAAAGTTAAAAATATGCAGGAAACTGATACTTTAACTTATAAATTTTTAAATGGTGATTATGATAATCAAGGATCATTAGCTATAAATTCTGCTTTACAAAATCAAAGAATAAAACTTCAAGGAAATTATGATGGTTTTTTTGGAACTATATCTAATTTTAGTTGGACTTATGAAAATGATGGTTCATATACAATTAACTTAAAATTGATTAGTAAAGGAGATATAATTGAATCTCTTAAAATTAATCCTTTACCACTTACTTGGAAAGCACAAACCTCAGAAGAAGCAAAAGAAACAGAAGAAAATCTCCAAAATGCTAATTTAGATCAAGATTATTTATCATACGCAAAAAATAAAAACCAAATGGCTTCTGATTTTTGGGTAGCACGTCAAAAATTAGATAAAAGTACTCAATCTGGAGTTGATTGGGGAACAGTTGCTTTAGTAGGAGGAGCAACAATTGTAGGAATAGCACTTACAATCTTTACATTTGGAACAGGAGCTCCAGCAGCTGTAGCTCTAGTTGGAGCAGTAACAGCCGGTGCTGTAACATCAACAGTAGCTGCTACGGTTATAGTTGGTGGTACCATTGCTGTTACCACTGCAGGTTATGCCGCTTCTCAGGCTTATTATGGTAAATTCGTAGACTCTGAACATGTAACAATTTCAAAGTGGGCTAAAACTGACTTTAACTGTACTTATGAAGAAGATATGGTTAAACTTAATGAAATTAATGGAAGTTTTGAATTTAATGAACAATTATATTACGTAAGATTAGGTGGATTTATCGATTATTTAAATTCTAAGTATTTACTTTATACCGGAGAAAAAACATCCCCAAAATTTTCTAATTTTTATATAGATCCTGATGAAAATAGTAATTTAATTTTTACAACAGAAAACGTATTATCTTCAAATCCTAAAGTATGTGTTGTTAAAACTAACATTTCTACATCAACAGATTCTTTTAATATATTTGGTGATGATACAACAGGGCTTCCTGCTACTTTTAGAAAAGAAATTGAAGGAGTAACAGTAGGAATGTTATATAATGTTTATATAAACATGGTTTATATTTTGAAATCTATAGAGGAAACTAAAGATGAAGAAGGTAATGCTAATTTATTTGATTTATTGAAAAAAATAGCTGATGGTATAAACCAATCTTTAGGAGGAATCAACAAACTCCAACCAGTAATTGATGAAGCACAGGGTAGAATTTATTTTGTTGATGAAACTGCTATTCCTAATAGAGAAAAAATATTTGAAAAAGCATTCCCTGAATTAAACATTGAACCAGCAAATTTTAATGTTTTTGGTTACAAAGATAACGATGCTTCTTTTGTTACTAATTTAGGTATTAAAACAGAAATTACAAATGAACTAGCATCAATGATTACTATTGGTGCTCAAGCTAAAGGAACAGCAGTTGGTATAGATGCTACTGCTTTTTCTAAATGGAATGAAGGATTAGGTGATAGAGTTATCCTTAAAAAATTTGACTCCTCAGAATCAAACGAACAAACTCAAGAACAACAAGAACAAAATTATGAAAACATTGAAAATGAATACAATAATTTTGTTAGACAAATGGCTGAATATAATTGGAGTGAAGATTTAGGTTCATTCCCTGAGATATTAACTAATTATATAAATTATAAACAAGCAACAAAAAGTATAGTAGAAAAGAAAGCATCTACTACTTTAGGGTTTATTCCTATTAGCTTAAATTTAGATTTTATTGGACTCTCAGGTATTAAAATTTATAATACCTATTCTGTCAATAGTGAATTTTTACCTATTAATTATGGTGAAACTTTAGATTTTATTGTTAAAGGAATAACTCATAAAATTGAAGGAAGTAAATGGATAACTAGTATAGAAAGTTCATCTATCCCAAAATCATCAATTACAACAGAAGCAAATAATAATAAAGTTAAAGGATCCCCAGCACCTCAAACAGTTCAAGGGGGAACAACTTCTTCATCAAATGGTAGTCCTAGCACTCCATCAACAACTGCTACTACACAAGCAAATCAAGTAACAGAAAAATGGGGTAAAGGTTGTTTACCAAACCCTGTTGATAATGAAGCCTCTTACACTTTACAACCAGTCCCTAAAGAGGAAATAGAAAAAAGAACTCAAGCATTAGAAGCAGCGTGGATTTCTACTTTTAAAAATGGACAAGATCATGGAAAGTGTGGTAGATATACCTATAGCCATGCTTATAATTTTATCCAAAACTTAAAAGGATTACCTATGGCTAATGGAACTACAGGTAGTGGTAACGATGCCAATTCAGCTAAATATAGAGCTAATTTGATTAATTTAGGATACCAACAAAGTTTAATTTTTGAAAGTGTCCCTAAATCCAAAGTCCAAAAATTCCTAAGAAATACAAACAACTTTAACCCAGGAGACATCGCTATTTATTATTCAAATGACGATGTTAACGATGGTAGTGAACCACCACGTCACACTCAAATGTATGTAGGAGACCAGAAAAAATATGGTGTTGTAAATAACAAAAGAGGATATACAACAGATAACTGGACAAATTATGGTCCCGATCAACCAGGTTCTAAAGGTGATGGAATTTTTATTTATAATAGCAGAAAAAATACTTGTTGGACTTTATTTATAATGCAAGCTCCAAAGGATTTCCGTCCTGCTGGTTTTAATGATTCTAGAGCTTTATATGAAAAATATGCTAAAACACTTAAAAAAATTCTAGAATTAAAAGACACAAATTCAAATGATGTTTACCCAGGACAACCAAGTAACACTCCACTACTTAAAGTATTTAAAGGAACACTTGATGATAGTCAAAAGGGAGCTATACTTCGTTTAAAATCATTATTTGGTTACCAAAAAACCGAAGTTACTATAGATGGAGTAAAACGTCCTTCCGAATGGTATAATAAACAACCATATAGTGCTCTTATTCCTGAACACCAAGAATTATTTAAAAAGGAATTTGATAAACTAATGAGAGAAATTGATAAAAATAATAATACTTATAATTTTAAACTATTAGATTCTCAAGACCCTAAAAAATATTCTGACCTATTTATAACAGTAACACCTGATTTCTAAATAAAATGCCTTATTTTCCTAAACATTTTATAACTACTGATCTTCAAACAAACGGGAATGAATTACAAATTCTTCGTACGGGAGAAAATTATATAGGTTTATACTGGAAAACAGGAAATGGAAAATTCTATAGTGGTCAAAATCCTCAAGCAAATCCTTCATATGAATTAATCCCAATCCCACAAACTTCAACAGACACAAATACCTTTAACCCAGTTAAAGTAACATCTATTTTAAATAATGATGACTCATCTCAAGATTTAACAGAATATAATTCACCATATTCTACTCCAAACACAAATATGGTTGCTGAATATTTAAAAACAACTAATAAAACTCAAAGTATCGGTGTTATAAGAGTATTACCTGTAAATTCTCCAAATTTACCAACTCAAGATGATTATGAAATAGGTGAATTTAGAAGATATTTCTTAAAAAAGACTAATAACATTATTTATACTGAAGTAGATAGAAAAGGGTATAATCAAATAGTAAATAAAGATCCGGGAGTAGTTTGGGAACTATATAGAGTATTTAA
>Ga0099848_1000101_pt1 | contig 33450 bp, 51 predicted proteins | sample CB_VirMetaG_3_FD_78179 | JGI IMG/M metagenome (GOLD analysis project Ga0099848, IMG submission 78179) | Freshwater to marine saline gradient viral communities from Chesapeake Bay - CB_1508_1S Viral MetaG | ecosystem: Environmental > Aquatic > Marine > Coastal | place: USA: Chesapeake Bay...
AGCAACAGTTCCAATATCTGTAGCATCATTTGCAACAGCAGTTACATCTGCTGAAATTGTATTAACTCCAGTAATATCTGTTCTAATATTATATAAAGCAGAAATTTCTGCATTTAATCCTGCTAAAGTAGAAATATTATTTGTTGGGCTAATCTGACCTGCAACTAAATTTACATTTGCAGAATTGGTATCAACATTCGTAATGTTAGTTCTAATATTATAAATAGCTGAAAGTTCTGTATTTAATCCTGCAAGTGTAGAAATATTATTTGTTGGTGTAATTTGTCCTGCAACAGTATTGATGTTTGCAATATTTGTACTATCCCCAACTGTTTGAACATAAGTAATGTTATTACCTACTGTATCAATTTCAGATACCGCTTCATTTAAGTCATTAGCTACTGTTTCTACTTCAGAAATTGCTTCGTTTAGATCATTTGCTACTGTTATGACATCAGCAATATTGGTCGAAACTGTATTAATTGATGCAATATTTGTTGCGACAGTTTGTACATCAGCACTATCAGACGCAACCTGTGATACATCAGCCGCTATACCAGCAACAGTTGTAATATCAGAAGTAATTGTTGCTAAAGTTGATAAACCTGAAGAACTAATATTAGTAACAATATTACCACTAGCATCAAAAGCCATAACTTTAGATGCTCTAGTGGTAACATTAGGGAGTGTTATAGTCGCAGAATCTACATCTGTATCGGCTAATCTTACTGATCTTGAGTTTAATGTGTCTTGTTCTGACATCATTGAAACTAATGTATCTAATTGTGTATTTAAACTTGTAATATCAAATGAACCTGAAGTTGGAAAATCAGATAATCTTTCAATTGCTATATCTCTAATAATAACTATTGAGTCATTTAAAGTTGCACCAGCACCTAAAGTAATTGTACCACCTGATCCAAACTCATATGCGTCATCAGAAGATGATGCTGTACCAGTTACTTTGTATTGAGAAGAAGTTGATGGACTAGCATTATAAGTTAATAAAGTTCCATTCTTATAAACTTTAATGTCATTAACATTAAAAAATTCAAAACCTATATTAAATACAGTTTGACCTGCGGTTGCAGTATATGTATTTCTAGGTGTATTTTTACTACTTGCAATTGTCATTTAAGTTGTTCTGCTCCTGCATCATATAAGTTTTTAAAAGTTTTATCCCAAATCCATAAAGTATTCAATGGAATTATTCGTCTAAGAGTTGCCGCTTTATCATCATAATCTTGATCTGTTAAAAAAGCGTGTAATAAATCTATTGGAATACTTGGCCCAGCACCAGTAAATTCACCTACTGCATCTGCCATATCAGGATCACCAAATCTTAAATCTATTCCTAAAGCTGGTCTAACTCCTACAGCATTATCAAACATACCACCTGATATAGTTTCTAACATAAAGTTCATATCTCCAAATAAACCAAGAACACCTGATAATTCTACACCTCTTAATATTTTTTCTTCTAAAGGTTTTTGTTCCCAGTATTGAGGATTTTTAAAATAATCACCTAACATACCCATACTAACCATTCCTAATACTCCTGCCATAGCATTAGCTTCTCTACCTTGCATACCTGATATTAATAATTTTCTATTAGCGGCAACAGCCCATGAAAAGAATTGGAATGGTAATCCTAAATAAGCATTACTAACTTTACCACCTCTCTCAGTTTTTTGATAACCCATAAATCTTCCAAAAGAATTATCAAGAACATTGTTCATAGCTTTACTATCAATTCTAAATACACCATGCATCATATTAAATTGGTCAGTAGTAGATGGCGTAATAATAGTTCTATTTACATCTGCAAATAACGCTTGTCTAAATTTTCTAGCCGCTTGTTGTCCACCAGTTTTAGTAGCCCAAGCATTTGCATTTGGTAAGTATAAACCATCCATAGATTCATATGGCATATCTGCTATAAGTTTAGCAGTTTTTTCATCTATACCATAACTAGCTAATCTTCTAATATCAAACTCACTTGCTTGACCTTTAGATACTTTAATACAATCTTCTATAAATCTATGTTGAGATACAACACCCTGAAACTCTTTCCACATTTGAGTCCAAGGGGTAAGTAAGTTTGCATAATAAAATGGTTGTTGTGCTTGATTAAATTTAAGTGCAACTCTATCAAACATAGAGTTTAAAAATCCTTTACCTACTCCTACTTGTCCGCCATCTTCAATATATCTTTTTCTTGTTGATGACATAGTAACTTCCATAGCAGGTGCAAAGTATCTTACTTGTTCTAATGCTTTACTAAATGCATAGTTATTAGTTACAAAGTTTCCTAATCCATCTTTAAATGTTCTATGGATTCCATTAACCATAATAGGTCTAGCTGTATCAACTAAAGCCGAAAAAATTACTTTACCCATAAATGCTAAACTTGCCCAATCTCTTAAAAATGAGGCTGTTCTTTTACTTAATGATGATGGGTCTTCTGTATTAATTGATCCTAATAGTTTATCTTTTTCATCTTCAAAGGCATTTAATACTTTATCTATTTTAGCATTATCTCCATCTACTTTTAATTCTTTATTAATTAATCTTCTTTCCATTTGGTATAAATGTACTTCCATATGTTTATCACCAAACTGTCTTGTAATTTCTACAGCATTAGACATACGCATTTGGTATTGCCTCATTAAAACTGTAATATCAGTTTCAATAAAATCCATTACTTCTTTGTTAGGAATATCTAATGCTCTTGACATTAGTGGTCTAACACCTGCTTTCCATTGATTGTTTTGATTTAAACCCCATCCTGCAAATCCATCTCCATCTGCATGATTAGCTTCATTACCTACAATTCTGTCAAAAGTATCATTAACTCTTTTTTCAATATCATCAGCATTAGTAGAAAGTTTTTGAACTTTACCTTTTTTAATAATAATAGGATTTCTTGTGTACCAGTTTCTTATGATTGCTTTAAATACTTCAGGTTCTTTTAGTATTTTATCTCTTCTCCATATTCTATTAAAGTATTCTGCTTGTTGTGTATATGGAGGTGAAACACCCTCTTGTAATTCATCTGCTTGTTCTTTAACATTTCTATATCTTTTTTGTAATTGAAGTTTTAATTTTTTTAATCTTTCTAATTTAACTGGATTAGTAGTCTTTGCTATATCATCATCAACATCTTTAATAACTCCATCTATCTTTGCCATTAGTTTTCTAAATGCACCTTGTGATGCAAACATTTCTAGTTTCTCTGCTTCTTTTCCAAAATCTCTATAAAATGTTCTAACTCTAGTTGCCGCTTGTTTTACAAATGGATCAAGACCTGCATCATTAAATACTGTATCATCTCCTACTGCTTGAGTTACTTTTGCTCTAAACTCAGGTTCAGTATATTTAGTGACATCTCTAGCATTTCTTGAATTAATTTTTCTTAATAATGAATTATACATATCACCAGCACGAATACCGCCTTTAGATATATTCATATTTAACATTCTTAAACTGTTAGCGTTACCAGTTCTGTAAGCAACAAAGTCATCACCTACTGCTCTTAATGTCGAATCTAATTTTTGAAACCAAAAAGTCATAGCATCTAACATAGCTGAGTTTTCTGTAGGTACTCCTATTCTATTTCCTCTCATCCCTGTAGAAAAATCACCTGCTAGTTTTTGCATTTGTTTTGCATAGTATGGGTCTTTAAATGCTTTCATTACTTTCCCATAATTTGTTAATGCTTCTATAGATTCAAATATTCTATTAGTATCTGTACTTCTTAAAGTTTCTGCATCTTTTTTTAAATCATCTAATACTCTAGTGTTTAATCTATTTTCATAATCAACTAACTTTTCTCCTTTGCCTCTTTTAAACTCTTTATAAACACCTCTATAGATTTCTTTCTTCATCATAAAATCTATGTAGTCTTGTGCAGTTCTAAATACTTCTCTAGGTAAAGGTAATACACCTTTTGTTTTTGAGAATAAGTGTAGTCCTTGATTATAAATATTTCGTAAATACAAAGTATCTACTGCTAAAACATCATCTTTTCCTTTAGTACCTTTTTGAAAATGTACTGGTTTATATCTACCATTTTCTGTTTTATTTGTTTTAACATCTTCTTTAACTTTAGTATTAAAGTTATCATCTCCAACTTTATAATTAAAACCATCTGCTTCATAAGTTTTTCTACCCTCAGTTTTATGAAATGATGTAAAGTATTTATTTGATAATTCTTTTACTCCACCTTTTTTTTGTATTGTTTCACTAGCAATTCTTTTTCCAAATGCACCAGTGAATAAACCACCTAATAAAAATGATCCTCCTAAATATCCTGCTGTTTCTATATTACTAGATGTTGGGTCTAAACTTCTTCTAATAGGTTCTGTTGCTCCAACTAATCCTGCCGCTACAGCTCCCCCTTTTACAAATCTTGCACCAAATCCTATTCCTTTAACAAAAGGTATTGGGATATAATTTACTGGATCACCAAGACCTGCAACTAAAGCTGGTAAGATACTTCTATCACTTGACTCTAATCTAAATCTTCTTTGATTGTTTAAAGTAATTTTATCTTTAATAAACTCATGATGTTCTTTGTTTTTTACATATTTAAAAGCAGAAGCATATTCTTCAAATCCTGCTAAGTTCTCAGGATCAAATGGATCATAGTCTAAATCAATTGGTTTATTTTGAAATCCATCATCATATCTTTCTTGATGTATTAATTGACCTAACCAAGATAGTGCAAACTCATCTTTTACATCTGATACAAATCCTGCATCATAATTAAAAGGTCTAACTCTATCATGTGGTAATCCTGTATATTGTGCGGAAACATCTTTTAATACTGTTAATTGATCTTCAGTAGGTTCAGTATTATATCTTAATGGTGTATTTTTTGGTTCCATTATTTATTCTGCTTTCTTCTTTCGTATCTTGCTTTAGTACCGCCTCCTGTTACTTTTGGTTTTCTTTCTTCTTCTGTACCTAATAAATCTGTTTCATCTACATCTAAATAATCTAATCCCATATTAACTTTTTTAAATTCTATTTTAGGAGGATTATCTCTTCTTTCTTTTCTTCTTTGTGTTCCTGTACTCATATCTTCTAATCTTTTCATTTCAGTTTCTCTATTAGATTTCAATTCTTCTAAATGTATTTTCCAATCATCACTATCGTGTTGTTCAGTTCGTAATTTTACAAATTCAGGATTAGGATCATAGATCATAGGGAAACCATTTTTGTCTTGTAGAATGTCAGGTTTGCCATCATTATCTACATATACAATATAATATTTAGGTGGTACTTCATAACCAGCAGATTGTAATTTAATATTATTTCCAAACTGCACATCTTTTTCTCTAAAATTTTTTATAAATTTATCATATTCTTCAGACTCTTTTACTTTAGTCATAATAGAATTTGTCATCCACGATCCTTTTTGATCTTCAGCTTCTAAAGGTAATCCATAGTATTGTTCAGCAGGATGTAAAACAAAATGTTGTTGTGAACCATATTCTCCTGAATCTAATTTTTGATTAATAAAATTACTAAATGTATATTTAGAATATCCATAACCTGTTTGTCCGCTTAGTACATAAGCCATTGAAGATTCTACAAGTTTATTAACATCACTTAAATTTCTTAATGGTAATCCTCCATCTACTATCATTGTATGTACATCTCTTTTAACTTGATTAAATAATTGACTTGAGTATAATGCGTCACCAAAAAACTTTTTATCAAGTTTATCTTCCATATGTTGTGCTATTTGCATATCAATATCACTAACTTTATATTTTTTTCCTGATGCCATACTAATAGCTTGAGATAATGATTGTCCTCCCTCTTGTTCAAACTTATCATAATGATTTTTAACTTTTGTAATTGCTTCTTCTAAATTAGGATTATAAGTTAATACTTGTTGAAGCATTAACATTTTACCTTGTGTAGTTGCATTAAAGTCTAACATTCTTACATTATTAACTTCCATAGTAGAAACCATATCATCTCTTTTAAAAGTCATAACTCCTGAAGTAATACCGCTTAATAATGAATTTGCATTTAAGTCTTGAATATCAGCTTGGTTATATGATTCAAAAGCATTATTAATTTTATTGTACCAAAAAGTATTTAATGTTCCTTGTGTTCTAATTAAAAACTTTGCATAACCTACTGATGATAATATTGTAGAGTCATCTACTTCTGCTATAGATGGGTCTAGTTTCTTAAATGAATTTAATAATAATGTTTGACTATCAGGGGAATCTACTGCTTCTCTTTTTTCTTTTGCTGAACTATTACCCCAGTATGGAGTTGTTCCTGATGATGCTGATTTTAAATTATTACCAACAAATTGTGCATTCTTAAAACCTTTAGAGTTTTCTGTATATAAACTATTTAAGTTACTAATAATTCCTGTAACTCTTATTCTTGCATTTTCTAAAACTTTTTCATTGAAGTTAGAGTCTTGTCTTAATTGATCCGCAGTAATAACTTGTCCTGTACTTAATGTTGCACTACCAGCACCATTTCTTAATACTAATTCTACCTTTCTAAAATCATCAATTGAGTTTTTTAATTTACTTCCTGATGCCGCATCTAAATCTTTAATACTTAAATCACTTAATAATTTATAAACAGATTTAGAATCTTCTAATGTTTTAAGTAATTGATCTCCTTGAGTAACTGCTTTATCAATTCCTCTTGCTTTTGAAGTTTCAATATAATCTTTAATTTCTTTTTCTTTAACTGCAATAGAAGTTGCATCACCACCTATATAAGCAGTTTCTACTTCTTCAGATAAATTACTAATATTAGTATCATAATTTAGATTATTAATTTTAATATCTTGTCTATCTTTTTCATCTGCTACTTGATACCAATGTCCTTGTCTTGTATCTTCTGTATATGTTTCTATTACTTGTCTAAACTTAGGTTCTAAATTTTCTAATATAGGAGTTACTCTTGCTTTAACTACAGCATCAAAATCATCAGGAGTACCACCTTTATTCTCTCTAATACTTTTAATTACATTTCTTCGTTCTTCTAAAATAATTGTATCAATATTTGATTGTACCTCTTTAGTATATTTATTATAAATTTCTTTCTCATAGGCTTCTGCCATTGTTTTTGTTGTTGCTTTAAATGTAGGAATTGGCCCATTAATATATTGAGTTTTAGTTTCTTTAGTTATTGGATCAGTATAAGTAATTTCTTTTTTACTAAACTGTGCATTCTCAGCCGCATCTTCTCCTACTTTTTTTCCAAAAACTTTTAAATCTTGTAAGGCTTGATCTGCATATTGACTTGTTAAATTATCTAAAGCATTTGCAGTTTGACCTGCTACTCTTGCGGCAAACTCAAATCCACCACCTCTATTGACTCCTATTCTTTCTGAATAGTTAAATTCATTTTGTTCTTTCTTTAAAGCCATTAACTTAATTCTCCTAAGATTGGTCTAGCCGCTAATAGCGATCTACCTACTGTAGTTGCAACACCAGCTTTATAAGCCGCACCTGCCGCATTTCTTGATATATTAGCTTGTTGTACGCCATATAATGCCGCTAATTGTTTTTCTTTACCTTGTAGTTTTAATCTAGTTAAATCTTTTTTAACTGTTTCTTGATTAGCTTTTAAGAAAGCACGATAAGATGGAGAGTCTGTAGTAATATTCATTTTAGTTAGTAATGCTCTATTAGAAGATAATTGATTTAAGTATTTTCTTTTTCTATCATTTTCTAATTGTAAAGTTTCTAAATCTGCGGCTTGAGCCTGCATTTGATATTGTTTTCTTTGAAACTCTGCTTGTTGTCTTTGATAAGCAAGTTGTTGTTTTTGAGCATTAACGCTCATCATAGTAGTACCAGCAATAAGACCTATAGAAGATACAGCACTAAGAGTAGCGGCTGTACCTGCACTTGCACCCATAGCTGTAAATATAACTGGAGCGCACATTAGTAATATACCTCAGTTGTTATACCTAATATTCTTAATGGTAAAGGTGCTGATTGTTGTATTTCTAAATTTGGTTCTAAACTATATCCCAATGTATATACCTCTTTCTTTCCTGTAAAACTTTGTAATCCACTTGTATTTAAAGTTGGATTAACAATTACTACATCATTTGAATTAATTTTTAAATTATAAGTTGAAGATAACTCTACGACAGATTTACCTATTTTTCTAGGGTGTCCTGTTAATTGTCCACCTTGTATTGTTGCATCTATAGGTAGAGTATGAAGTGTAATAGTATAATCTAATCCAATATCTATTGCACTTGCTGGAGTATCAAAAGTAACTACACCATTACTATTAACAACACCATCACCATAATAATTAATAGTTCCTCCCTCTTCTGATCCTGAAGTTCCATATACAGTTTTACCTATTAAATTAGGAGTTGCATTTAATCCTGAGAATACTTTGCTAGTAATAAATTGTAATGCTGTGTTATCTGACTGAGTTGAATTAGCATTTATTGTAATTGTGTATTCATTTAGATTAGCAGTTGCAGTTACAGATTGTATTGTAAAGATTGTTCCTGCTCCTCCAAACTGGAATGTTTCTCCTTGACTAGGAGCATTAGTAAATCCATCTGCTATAAAAGTAGTTACAGAAGTAAAAGCACCATTTACTAATGGTGTTCCATGTGGTTGATATGATCCTGATACAGTTTTAGTAACTGAACAATCAGTTGGTAAATCAAAAGATGTAGATGAGAATTGTTCTAAATTATAATAATCAACACTATTAACTGTTCTTTTAACTGCAACATAAATAGTATCGCTAGTAGATGCTACTGATTCTATAAGACCATCAGTAGTCCATAGCATCCATCCTGCAATCTTTTCTGATCTTTGAGATGTAAAGATAGCTAATGTTCCATCATCATTTACAATCATATAAAATTGTTCTGTTCGATCTCCAAGAGAAGTAATAGTTGCGTTATCTGTTGGTGATGAAATTAAATGAGAAGATAAAAGTGAAATAGAATTAGAACTAAAATCTTCTGTACCACTATTATAAAAAAACTCTCTTACTGTTTTACCATTGTTTTGAATAAAAATTGTAGCACCATCAAATCTTTTTGGCATTCCTTTTAATTGTGTACCTAAACTAGATTGTCTAATAATTTGAATATCAGTAGGTGTAATAGGTTTTGATACTGGTGGTTTTAAATAAAACTCTCCTGTGTTAGTAAATATTTCTAAAACTTTAGAAGATACCATATGTCTTATTTCATTAATTTGATCTGAAGCAATTTGTATTTGTACTGAATCAGAATCTTCTGCATCACCTACATCAAAGTTATAAAAGTCTGCTACCTTACTTGCTTGTATTCCATCAGGTAATGCTGTTACTCCACCAAAAAATAATCTTTGTTCATGAAAAGATGCAGTCTTAGGAAAACCATTAACGCTACTAAATACTTGTTCATCCCATTGTGTTGTTGGTGGATGACCTGAAATAACAACTCTAACACCACCACCATCTACAGATTCAGTTGCAGTATCACTAGCCGCCGCAGTAAATTCATAATGATTATCATCTACTACTGTAATACTAAAAGTTCCATTTAGATTTCCTTGTGCTAATCCTGCTCCTGTATCATCAAATATATCTTCTGCTCCACTAATAGTAATGGAATCTCCTGTACTAAAACCATGTTGAACATGAGTTACTTTAACTACACCTGATCCTTGTTGTGTTGCAAAAGGGTCTTCATCTAATTCTATTTCAATATCTTTTTCTAATGTAGCAGTAACTACAGTAGGTGAGGTGTAACCTGTAACAGTTAATTCCGAACCATGATACCTTAGTTTCATCCCAACATAAGAAGAGGTAAAATATGCTGAAGATGTTGTACAAGTTACACCTGCTCCAGCAGTTGTAGTATTTATATCTAAAGTTATACTATCATCTGCAAACTTAAAATAAGGTTGATATGTATCTGCTCCATTTTGACTTTGTTTAAAACTGAATGCTGATTTAGTAAATGTTGTTGCTCCAGTTCTTTGAATGATTTGTGGTACAAAGTCTTCATGTACTACAATCATAGTATCACCTTGTTGTGTGTAATTTAATTCAGATAAGTTTGAAGTAGTCCATGCACATCCAGTTATAGTTTGTAATAATGTTCCATTAGTAGAATAAATTTTTAACTGAGTATTTTGAAAAGCAAATATATATTCTTGTGATTGATTAAAGATAAATGTTTCTAATCTTGATGCTTGTCCTAAGTCTGCTCTATAAAGAGTACCACCTCTTCTTTCAATGCCACCTTGATTTAATGGAATAACATTTCTAGCTTTCTTAAGTCCTTGACCATAAGCCGCTAAATCTACTCTTGATAATATTTTTGGATCAAGTTCGCCACTTAAAAAACTAGCTTGATGTACTCTTTGTCTTGCCATTATTCATCCTTATGGAGATACAGCAGTTATGTTATTTAATGCAGTTCTGTTTCTGTTATCTCTAAATCTATTAACATCTACTCTTCTTGTTGTTTGTGCTTGAGAGTCTATTGCTTTAGCAATTGCTAACTGAGCAATACTTCTTTTGTGATATAATTCTGATAACTGATCGTTTCTTGCTATTGCACCTGCGAATAAAGACGCTAGTTCGAAAACTAGCGTCTGTTTGAAATATGGAGGAAAATCACTTTCACTAGGTTGAAAGGTATAATCCGCTATTACTGTATCACTAGATGTAGTATCTGTAAATAAATTTTGTCCATATCTATCATATCTAATAACATCATCACCTACTGTAACTGTGTGGATAATTAATGCGTCACTTGGTAATGCATATGATGATTCATATCTTGCATCAGGGTTAGTTGAATTTTTACTTAATTGTTTTTGTTTAGATGCAAATCTCCATCTACATCTTGTAATTAAATTTTCTAAAGTTGATTCGTATAAGTTATTTGCTACTTTGGATTCTGTTGTATTTTCACTAAAACTGGTAATTGTATTAGCCCCTACTAATACCAATGCTTTATTACATATATCAAATTTACTATCTGCCATTTTTAATCTTTATAATAAATATGGGGGGAAGTAAATCCCTCCCCCCACATTGTTATTGGTTATGTACCATTAGTTGTTGTAACAGTAGTTGCACCAGTAGCACTTGTTACTACTAGAACATCAACAGCTTGCGCACCTCCAGTTGAAGAAACACAGATAATAATATCGTGTTGCTTAACTTCAAGATATGCATTGTTGAAGTAACCACTTGTAACAACAGTACCGATAGCGTCAGCAGTATCATAATAGAAGATACTTGTTGAACCACCAGCTACTTTTTTTAAGTTAGATGCTGAATAAGCCATATTTGTTCTCCTATTCTGTTATTTGTACTTTTATCGCACCATTGTTATCGATCATTACTGATCCCAAACTCATGTACGAAGTTATTAAGTTACTGACTTTCTCAGGTATGTAGTTGATTTCAGTTCTTATATCAGAACCCATAGCAGTACCTACAGCACTTCTGTGAAATGCGTGACACTCTCTAGTTGTTCCAGATATAGATAAACCTGAATGTGTGAACCACATAAACCCAAGCCATCTTTTAGCTGTTAGACCACCTGCATATGGCAAGTCTGCTTCGCCAACATACTCCATTCTTGAGAACTGATCTATTGATAATAAATCAGCCCATCCAGCAGGAGATACGACAAAGTATCTTTGTCCATCATCAGGAACATCAGCTTCACCAAATGCTTCATAAACACTTAATGATTTAGCTAATGTAAGTCCAGCCGAACCATGTGCGATATTGTTTGCGTTAGAACCTGCATCCAAAACATCAATGATAGTTTGGTCAGTTTTTCTACCCAAAGCCGCCGCCGCAGATTGCGATAGGACTTGTCTTTCGTCAATGTTAGTTTTCAATTCATCTAAACGATCTACATAATCAGCCGCATAGAAGTCTGAAAGTGTAACATCAACAGTTGAGTGCGATATGTCCATAGTTGGAACTTGAGCGTGTCTAGCTTTAGACACAGCAGAACCAGTTCCTACTTTTTGGAATCTCGCTTGGTTACCAGTTACATTATTTACTTGCCTTACAGTATTACGCAATTTCGAACCCATACGCTGATAAGCCATATGAACTTCAGATTCGAACTGCTTAATAAAGGCAGTTGAAATAGATGTACTCATAGTTGCCTCCTTTTTTGTTGTTGTTATTAATTAAGCAATTATCTCTTTTGGCTTAACTCGGTTCTCCAGACTGGGCCGATTTCATTCAAAACAGGTTGCATTCCATTTTGAATACAATTTTGTATTCGTTTATAGAAATACAACACTTTAACATTTTTTACAAGCAGAGGTTTAGAAAATTTAAAGCCTTGCCATTTTAACCATTTAATGCTTCTAGTATGTTCTTCTGTTATATAATTAGACAAAAATATATAGTTTTCTTCTAAATATCTAAGCCATTTCTTGTTTCTTTTAAGGAAATATAAGTAATTTTTATCTAATAAATCTGAGGATAAAAACCAAATTGTGCCGATTTTATGGTTATGTCTAACAGGTACAGCACCAAATATTGCAACAACTTCTTGTTTAGATTCGGTTAATATTGTGAATGAATGTACATTAGATCGTGTATATCTAAATGGTTGTAGTAATGCTTGTAATGGATCAAGCCCCCAAACTCCTAATTCATATCTATCAATAGATTTAAGTCTAGGGGCAAGATCAAAACAATGATCGGGTATTGTTTTTTCTACAATTAATTTATCCACGATACAATCTTGAGAAAGCCTCATCAACTTTTCTCACATAAGATTCATCTCTTTCTTTTGGATCAAAGTATCTTCTATCTTTCATCATAGATCGAACATCATTTAAAGTTAATGGTCTTTCAGGTTGTGTATAGTTTTGTGCATTAGAAATAGTTTGTTTATTCATATTCATCATTTTTTCTAATGCTTCTATTCCATCTGCTGATTGTCCAAGTGTTGCTGATACAGCTTCATATTGTTCAGGAGAGAACATTGTTGATGCCCAACTATTAACTGCATCTATTCTTGCATCAGCATTTTCTCCTAGTTTTTCTTTTTCACTATTAATATTAACTTGGTTACCTACATACATATCAACATATTTATTTACTCCATCTTGGAATACTTCTTGGTCATATGCATTCTCATAACAGAAGTTTCTCCACCATTCTGTCATTGGATTTGTATTTACTATTTCTTCAGTAACTCCATCAGGTAACTTAGGTAATTCATATTTGTCAATTGATTCAGGTCTTTCAGCAATTGCTTCTTGTTGCAATTCATCTACAATCTGATCTCTTAACTCATCTCTTTTACCACCTACATATTTTTCTAGGTTAGTATATGATTTACCAAACTCTTCCATATTAACTGTACCTTGTTCTGTATTCCAAAACTTTTCAGGAATATACTCAGGTCTAGTTACAGGTTCAGTAGTAGTAGCTGGTTGTTGAGTTGTTTCTTGTGAAACATTCTCTTGTGGTTGTTGTGCTACTTCTTCTGTCTTAGGTGCTTCTTGTATTTGTTCACTACTCATTCATTTTCTCCTTTACTATTTTTTGGCTTTTACCTTTATTAACTCTTCGCTGAATTAAGCCTACGATATATCTTTGACCCTCTAAATGTCTTAGAGTGTTGTCAGATACTTCTGATCCAGCAACAGTTTCTATTGTTATTTGCCTTAAGTATTGGAGAACTAACGCACCATTTGGAGAAGTAAAAACAGACTCAAATATTGTGTTTAGTTTTTGCTCTTCTTCAGAACCTCGTTTAAAGTTATCCAATCCAATCAGGGCTTTATTTTGTTCTGATTTCATTTTATATCCTTACCATCTTTTTGATAACACTTCTAGGGTAAATATTTCTATCCCCAAATCCTACCTCTCCTCCCTCATTTTGATAACTACCAAAAGATAAAACATACTTTGGTGTTTTGTTAAATATATATGCTTCTGTGTGTATTAAAGCACAACTCATATTACAAAACTCATCATAGTTTGATATTGTAGAATCACCAACAATGTCTTCCCATATGATAAGATATTTATAATATCGTTTATCACCAACAACAATTGGCTTACTCAGTTTCTTTGTACTCATCTTTCAATATAGCTTTTAGAAACCAAATTGCTTTTCTAATATCAGTTGCACCACCTTTTAATCTATGTCTAGTTATATACTTAATAGCTGTTGCATCTGCATAAGGAAGATGTCTTACATAGTCATAAGTTTGTAATGTTTTACCGCAGGTACATTTACCAGCCTGATAATACTCAGGATTTATTTTATCGCTCATACTATTTCTCCTATCCAGTTACCTTTTTTATCTAATACCATAGGAAGTAATCTTGGTATTCCATCTAGTATTATTCCACATCCAATAATAAATCTTGTACGAAAATTTTTTGCGTATGAAAAAGCAAGTGACTTTTGATTTATAAGACAACCTACATTCATACCAAAGAATATATCATTAGGATTTGCCCAATATGATATAACAAATTTAGTATGATAATGTCCTTGTACTGCTGACATACCCATTGTTTGTGAAACTTTTAAAATATCTGCTGATCTTCCATGAGTAAAGAAACATTTTTTTCCATTACTTAATGTTAAAGTTAAATCATCAATCCATTTCCATTTACGAGTTCCTAAGAAATCTCCATAAGGTTTAAGAAATTGTTTTGACATTCCAAATTTTAATGCTCTTCTATAAACTAAACTACTATGATTTGAATCTACTTCAGTAACTACAGGAAATATATTTTCTAATTGTTTAACATACTCTCTTGCTATATCTAATTCATATCCTGCACTTGGTAAATCAGGATTATGTTCATGCATAGAGATTGCATGGAAGTCTAATAAATCACCAATATTAATTACAGTATCAGGTTTAAATTCTTTTTTAATTGCTTTAAGAAACTTAAAAGCATCTTTATGATGATAAGGGATATGAAGATCGCTTATTACAAGTACAGATTTATGCATAACAAGTGTTTCATTATTGTGGTTCTCCTTGTCCACCCATTCCTTGACCTTGTTGTTGTGCCATCATCTGTTGGAAATTTTGTGCCGCTTCTTGCATTTCTTCTTGCGACCTAATTAATTCTTCAGGCACTCCTAATTTTTTAGCAACATATTTAGCCGCCTCATCTTGTTTAACTAAAATATTTAACAATTGTGGGCCAACTCTAGCTTGTACCATAGCCAAGAATCTATCTACTGTTGCTACATCTTGTTGATGTTGTGCTTGTGCTAATGGTGAAGAAGATTTGATTTTTATTTCTCTACCATTTACTACAGGTATTTTTATTCTTCCTTGTTTTCTAAGAATATAAACTACTCTCTGTAAAACTGGATTAACTAATTCTGCTTGTAATCTACCAAATGCCGCACCAATTTGTCTTGATAGATCAGCCATTCTTTCAGCAACTTCTGTTGCAGACATAGGTGTTTTCTCATTAGGTGTACCTAACATATCATTGTATAATGCTTTTTTAATATTAGTTCTCATATCTCTAAGAACCAAATCACTTACATTAAAATTACCTGCTGGTGCTATTGGTTGTAGTCCTGATGATCCAGCCGCTTTAGGAATGATTGTGCCTGGAATTAAAGAAATATTATCTACATTGATTACACCATCATCTTCTACTTGATACATTCCTGAGATAGACATTTGTGCATTTTCTAAAATTAATTCTATAACTAAGTTTGCAGTTTTAATTGCTGGTAGTGCTAATTGAAGTGGCCCTCTTCCATAAACTTCACCTGCACATTTACTCCATCTATAAATAATATAAGGATTAGAACCTGAACCTTTAAAAGTTTGTTCAATTAATTTATGTTCATATGCACTAGCTATTGCACAAAATTTATATTCTTCTTCTTTTGTATTTCTATAATCTCTATAAACTATTTCTATAATCTCACATTCTCTATCAGGTGTTTTATCCATATCCATTTTCATCTTTTCAGACATAGTAGAGTTTGGATATGCGTATTGTATTTCTTTCATTCGGATCATTCTTTTTCTAAAGATATGATCTACCCTGTCATCATGACCTGCATCTAAAACTATTTGTGGTAATGGGATTGCTTTAAATCTAACTGGTTGAACAGCATCTCCCTCTTCTACTAAAAGGATTCCTGTGCCTACTGCACAATCTAAAAATGTTTCATGAACTTCTTGAGAAAAGTTTGAGTTTTGTAATATTTCAAAAACATATTCTGTTACTTCATCTAGTAACAAATCAACTTCTTTTCTATCTTGTTTTGGAACTTCTGTACCTGCTATAAAGTCTGCCCATCTAGCATAGTTAGGAACTATACCTGACTGTAATCTTGATGCAAACTCTTGTACACCTACTACTGCGGTTTCATCAAAGATACGATCTGTTCTTCTTCTACCAATACTTTCAGTATAGAAAGATTCTCTTTGTGGCAAAGCGTATTCATAACATTCTTCAAATGTTGGAAGCCATAAATCTTTTATAGCTTTTGCATGGGTATATCTTTTAAGAAGACCACGCACATCATATTGAGATGCTTCTGAATCTAATAATTGTGGTTTAACTTCTACGACCATTATGCTCCTAAAGTATCTTTAGACATTAATGATACATTTACATTAAATCCCTGTCCGCCTCTTCTACCTGTAAGTAGTGATCTTCTACCTCTTTGTCCAGTATAAGCCGCAACTCTTTCTTCAAACTGTTGTTGTTTTAATTTTGAACGATCAGATTGTTCTTGTTTTCTTAGTCTTTCTCGTTGCTGTCTTACACTCTCCTCTTCTGGCATTGGAGGTGGAGGTGGTGGAGGACTAGGTTTAAATGGGCCTGCACACATAGTTATCTTCTCCTTTCGTATACACTTTTTGGTTTAACATCAAATACATTAAAGTTTCTTTTAGCAACTATAGGTTTATTTGATTTCTTACCAATAGTCAATGCTCTTCCCTCTCCTGCTCCTAATAGCAAATATTGAAGAGCATCATGTATATGAGAAAATCTATTCTTATTTGGTTTTTCATCATATCTTTCTCCTGACACTTGTAGTCTTCTATAGTGATAACCACCTGCAAAACCTCTAATTAAATTATTACATTTAGGATCAATTAGTATTCCTGATTCACCATCTACCATTCTTGATAATACTGCATTAACAGATTCTAATCTTATTAACACATCATTAGATGGTGCTGGTCTTGCATGAATACCTTTACCTCTTAAGATTTGAAATGGTGTTGATTCATCTGTTTGTACTCTGTGATCTCCTGCTGGATCACCAAATATATAAAAATCTCTTGGTAAATATTTAGACATTTCTTGTTTTAATAAATCAGAAAATTTTAATATACCCATATCTTCTGCAACTAATTCATCTATAACTACCCATCTACTTCTAATCCTTTGTGCAAATACACAAGCTGGTGTTAATCCAAAATCTATTCCTACAAATATTGGAACACTATCTGCAATAGCTAGATCACCTTTAGCTACATGGACTTGTTCATTAAACTGTTCATAAACAGGTTTGCCATCTTCTACTTGTCCTAGTTTATTTAAAACATAAACATCAATCCAAGATTTAGTCTTACCTCGTATAATATTTTTATAATAATTTTCTGTAAGGTTACTTTGGTTTTCAGATTTTGTATTCATATCATAACCATCTATTTCATTTTCTGTATTTTTAATTTCTAACATAGCAGGAGGTTGATTAAAAAATTTCCAGTTATCAGGTTTAACTAACATCTTAGCTTCTTGTTTAGTTATGTAATCAGGTATAACTGTTTCACCTGCAAGTATAGCCCACCAATGATCTGTATCAGGTGGGTTAGTATCTGCTATAACTCCATACCAACTTGGGCCACCATCTCTCATAGATGGAAATCTACCTACCCTCATTGAACAAGCATCTACAATAGACTTAGGTATTTCTCTTGCTTCATTAATCCATACACCAGTAAGTTCTAATGATAATAATTTTTTTACATCTTCAGGTCTATCAAGTGCTAGAAAGATTACTTCTAATTCAATATCACCTTTAGATATTTTATGAGTATAGGGAACACTCCATTGAAATCTACCAAAGTTTTCTTCAGGAAACCAATCAAGCCATGTTTTAATTGTTGTAGTTTTTAATTGTGGGTTTGTATTTCTTATAACAGCCCATCTTGATTTACGCTTACCATCTTCTGATGGCTTCTGACTTATGGCTCGTTTAATTATTTCTATGCAACAAGCAACAGATTTACCACTACCAACTGGCCCTCTTAATCCTCTAAAAAAACTTTCGTCTTTTAAAAAATTTTTTAGAGTAGCCCCATCTGGCTTATAGTTCAGTGATCCCATGATCTATTGCTAACTTAATAAGTTTCTCTCTAGTTTGTGGTGTTATTGATTCTATTATACGATCTGCTTCTTTGTCTGTAAAATTTTCTTTTGGATAATGTTTCATATGATTGTTCTTAACAACAAGTCTTAATGCTTTCAAATGTTTAATTGGGATTTGTGTATAGATGCTCATGTTCTATAGGCTTTTGTTTTCTTAGCTATAGAATTAGGTTGCTTACTAAATTGTTTTCCTTTAGATTGATCCGCTCTTTTTTTTGCAGAAGTACGAGCATATTCTCTAGCTGATAAAGATTTAATTGCTTTCTCAGGTAAATATCTTTCTCCAGTTTTAGATGATGGTTTTCCTGACTTAGTTCTCCATTTTTGTTTTGACCATTTAGATAAGGAGTTGCTAGACTTCTTTGCTCCTGAATATCCACCACCAGCTTTTTTATAGGCTTTAACTGCGGCTTGTGCTTTTCTTGCTGACCATTGACCAGCTTTAGTACCATGAGAAGATTGTGCTTTGATCCTTGCAACAATCCTCTTCCATAGAGCAGGTTTTGATTTCTTTGCAACACTCATACTTTATCCTGTTATGTTCTTTCCACTCGCACTCTTCGTACTCATTGTTGTAATCATATTCTTGAAAAGAACCTGCATTAATCATCCATTCCTATACTTGTTGTTTAGTAATGACTGCTTTAGCCATTTGTGTTGCTTGTTCTTTAGAATGACCTTTAAGCATTTTAAACTCTACATACTGGTCAAATGCTTTACTATATTCTTCTTTAAGAATTTTCTTTTCCGACTCTACTATGTTGTTCGCTGTTTTCTGATTGCGAAGCAACCTCTTCATAGACTTGCTGTTCTTGTGGGCTTCTTTTTCGGATTGCTCTTGATTCTTCATAGTTTCTCCTTGAGTTGTTTGATCCATCAGGGTTGTCTGTCTTTGGTGTGAATTTCCTCATTATAGTCCTCGTATGTTGTTCTCGTACCTTTTGGGGTAAAAAAATTTTTAAACTCTTCTTCAGTTAAAACATTTTCTTCTAAAAGTTCGCAATCACCTTTAACCCAAATACGAACCCAATATTTACGCACTTTTCATTTTCTTTTTCTTTTTAGCCATCATTATTTTCTTCTTTAATGCGGCAGGTAATTTCTTTTGCTTACCTTTCATCTTAACTTCTCCATATGATTTAGCGTTTGTAGGCATTATGCTTTTCCTTTCTTTTTTTTGTTTTTTAATCTCATAGATATATTCTTAGCTTTCTTTCTTGCGTCTGCTTTTGATGACGCACCCCATACTTTTAAGCTAAGTAATAATCTAGTTGGCTTTCCATTCTTGTACTCTGGGCCAGCCATGTTACCCATTCTAGCAAGGAATGCCGCTCTTCTTGGGTTATCTCCACTCTTAACTGGGGGCTTTAGAGTACCACCTTTATAGGATGCACGACCTTTAGCATTCAGTCCGCCTTGAGGATTCTTACCCTCTTTCCTTGTCCATGCTGGTGATTTGTAAGCCATAATATTTAGTAGCACAAATTGATCGAACCTTAAAGAGTTATATTGTGTGTCCACCCCCACTAGCAGGTTGCAGTCTTTGGTTTTTGAACCCCGCCTGTCACTGAGAGGAGGTAACCCTGTGATTTCTACGATAAGTCTATGTTGATGGAGAAATCACCACCAACCAAGTGTTGGTGTTTCTCAGGGGCTTTGAAACCTGCTCTATCGAGTATGTCTTTGGATGCTTCCAACTGGACATACTCACTCTTAGCCCCCTGAGAAAGGGTTACCAATCTCGAAGCGGCTTTCGCTGAGTTAAGCCCAAGCGACCTTTGTATCTCTTGCATCATATAAGCCTGTACTTCAGGTTTTCGTAGCATCCTTGATGCACTAACACGAGATGAATTACCCTTGTAACCAGCGAGTTTTGATGCCTCAGTGATACTACATCCTTTTGATACGAGTGTATCAACTAGCAATTTCGCTTTGCCTGTAATTTCTCTGTTTGGTACACTCGAAAGTGATGTCAGCTTTGGAATTAACTTGGTCATATTAAACGCAATCAGAACCTCTATCTGGTACCTAAATGGTACTTTCAGGTAGTATAGCGGTGATCTGATGTTGTGTCAAGCCACCGACAATAAGACCCATATATAGTGGCTCACACAAAGTTACTGCGTTTAGTTTCTAGTCATAGTCCTCCTTTTGGATGAATTTAACTTTGCCAAAGTAAATTACACACAACAATTAGGGCGACCACAGGCAAGGAGTGGTCTTCAAGTATTAAATCGGCTCCCACCCCCCAAAGTATTAGAGGGGGGATACCCCCCTCCCAATTTAACACTTGACCTATTGTTGTGGCAATTTACGCCGAGTTTGGCAAGTTAATTCATAAACCAAAAGGAGGATACCATGAAGAAACTTATAAACGCAATAACTACAATGTGTGACCACTATGAGGGTCTGTCATTGTCGGAGAACCCAACATCAGATACCTATACACCTGTTAAAGGATATTTAGAGAATCAGATAAGAGGTTCGGTAATTGCTTATAATACAGCAGTTAATCTAATTTCTGACATCAAGATTCGAGTTAAGAAACTTGAGAGAAATTGGACAGGAAGCGAAATTGAAGATGTCAATCTACAAAGAAATGTAGTTGCATTAGAAAAACTCGCTGACCAATTAGTTGCTCACGAGCAAGTAATTGATGCTTGTAAAAGCATTTACAAGGAAAGAATCGGTGTAGATTATACTCCAAGAGTTAAATCTAATCCTGATTCTGCGAAAGTTACTGAATCAATGTCAGAACTTTCAGCGATAATGACTAAGTTATCTAATGTTAAACAATTAGTTGCATAGATAACTTTAAGATCAAGCGATCTTTAACTAGGTCGCTTGGTCTTTTTTTATGCTCAATTGCTTGTATTGACAATATAGAACAAACTATATACAATACAACTTGAAATATGGAAAGGAGAACAAGATGATCTTGTTTAAAGGAAAGGCTAAAGACTTAGCAAAGTCTGATAGCATTAGAAAACATCTATCAAAAAAGTTTGGTAAAATTCTACCAAAAAATTTTACAATCAAGGAGTTAGAATGTTTAATCAAGACAAATCAGAAGTAGCACATTGTGTTACTAAAGCAAAAGAAGAATTAGATAAATCGTTTAGTCGTTTAGATAAAGCGATCTATTCTAAAATACAAAACACTTCTGATATTCAAGAACTTAAACGAGCATACAACATATGCTTAGAGATGAAGTGCTTGGATCAAGAAGTGTTTAACGCAATCAATAATCAAATCAAAACATTACAAAAAAAATATGATGTTTAATACAGAAAGGAAACAATGAAAAAAATAAGTCTATTAGATACTAAAGGAAAATTGTTTTTTAATATAAACTTAGAACCTAATTTTTCTTTTTTAGATAAACAAATAATGTTTTCTGAATTACAGGGAAACATAAAGTCAATCAATCCTAATGATAGAAAAAATTTAAGATTATTTTGTAAAAATATTATTAGGTTTTGTGATGGAGCATAAATGGAAACTGAAGATATAGAAAGGGAGGATCAAATGAGTCAAGCAATTTACAATGCAAGTAGAAATGAAAATGCTACTCAAAAAATTTGCGAGGGTGTGTTTGAATACCTTAGATTATCTTGTCCAAAACACGAAAGAGAATATTGGAAAGAGGTATATCAAAAAGCAAATGCATCTCGTAAAGGATGGAAAAAATTGTTGGAGGTTCTATGATAGAAGACCCATCAATATATGAAACTATCTTAACATACATAACAATAGCAATAGTCTTTGGCTTTTGGATGTTGTTAAGATTATAACTATAAAGGAGGAACAATGCCAAATAAGACGCAAGAAGTCATTAATGCATTGACCAAAAAAGTTTTGCACCTGATGAAAACTGAGGGTTCAAAATGGACTAAGTCGTGGGCTAATAAAACTTTCGTTTCGGTAGATGGCTGGGAGTATTCAGGAATTAATACTCTTTGGTTATCATTTACTGGATATAAAAGATTAGTTTATGGAACTTATAAACAATGGGCAAAGCATCAATGCCAAGTTAAGAAAGGAGAAAAATCTACAAAGTTAGTATTCTTTAAACAGTATATTAAAGATGCTGAGTTTGAAAATAAAAGAAAAGTCATCAGACTAGCAAGAGCCTTTGATGTATTCAACATTGAACAAGTCGAGGGTAACATAGAAAAGTTTGTTGGCTTTGATACTAAAACAAATTTAGTAAATGATATTGATAAAGCAGAAACTTTTATCAGTAATACTAAAGTAAAAATTCAGGATGGTACTAAGGCTTGTTACATACCAAGCCAAGATTATATAACTATGCCTACTAAAGATAGTTTTATAAATACTCAACACAGTACCGCTACTGAAAACTATTACACTACATTACTTCATGAACTGACCCATTGGACAGGTCATAAAGACAGGTGTAATAGAGAGTTGTCCACAAGATTTGGTTCAACAGACTATGCTTTTGAAGAGTTAGTTGCTGAACTAGGTTCTTGTTTTATGGCAACACATCTAAACATTACATCACATCCAAGAGAAGATCACGCACATTATCTTAACTCGTGGATTAAATGTTTAGAAGAACACGAAGATGCAATATGGAAAGCATCTTCACTTGCAAGTAAAGCTATGGAATATTGCAAGTCATTACAACAATCACAAACAACAACAATCAAGGAGGTTGCATAATGGGTGATAGAGTAAGCATACAATTCGTACAAGAAGTACCGAATTGGGATGATGAAAAGAAAACACATACTGATAAATCAGTTGTACTATTTCATCATTGGGGAGGTGAGTGGTTTCCTAAACTCGCTGAAGAGTGGGTAAATAATCACAATAAATTATTGGCAAATGATAGAGGAGAAAACTTTAGTTGTCCTATATCAAGAATGGATGTCAATAATTTGATGATGCAATTCATTAGATTTTTATCAGAACATTCTGACTTTGATTCAGGATGGGCAGTAAAAATAGATCAAAAATCTTTTGATAATAATACAGTACCAAGAAACAAAAACTACTTCACTTCATCATTGTATCTAGGAAAAGATAGTAATGATGGTGATAACTCAGATAATGGTCATCACGAAATATATGTTCCTGAACCATTAGTCTATAAAACCAAAGGAGGAAAAGTCGCATGAGTAATACATTCTATAAAAATGTAGGTAGATGGATAAGATTAACTAGGGAATCTTGTCCAAAAAAAGTTACACAAACCAAGTTAGCAAATCATCTTGGTGTAACCTTTCAACAGATACAAAAGTATGAACAGCGAAGAAACTGTATTCCTATGTATAAGTTTGTAAAAGTCTGTGAGTTTTTTAACAAGTCAATCAATTCTGATATGATGAGAAACTTTGCAACAGAAAATTATACAGTAGCAATCAAAGGTTCACCAGCATACTTTGAATCATCAATAGCAAATAAGGAGGAAACAAATGAGCAACAATAACTTATCAATCAAACCACTTGATAAAAGAAATGGTATGATAAATCTAACTGATGATATGTTGTTTAGATTTGATGATATACAAAATGCTTGTATCAAACTTGGTTATGATAATCATAAAATGTTAGATGAACTTACAGGTTTTCCAAATGGTGAAGACAAATGTGTAGGTATTTTATCCAAAGGAGAAAACAAATGATCGATAAATGCACAGGTTGGGCTATTGTTGCTACAATGGAAAGACCCAATAAAACTTGGTACACAGAAACTATCACAGATATTGATGATAGCACAGCATCTATAGTTGATGATTTTTTAACAGAGTATTGTGAATTAAAGGAGGAAACAAATGATACCAAAAGCTAATTATCAAATAGCTTGTGATGAAGTTGTTGATGAGTTTAAAAACTTTCACGAAAAAAATCCTGAAGTTTATGAACTCTTTAAACGATTTGCTTTTGAAGCAATCAATAAAGGTCATGTCAGATTATCTTCTGAGATGTTAATTAATCGTATCAGATGGGAAACAAGTGTAGTTACTACTGATAAAGATTATAAAATAAACAATGACTATAAACCTTTTTATTCAAGAATGTTTATGGCAGAATATCCTCTGCACAAAAACTTCTTTAGTCTAAGAGGAAGTCATGCAGATAGTTTAGATTGGAAAACATATGTTGTACAAACTGCTGGTTCAACAGCTTAAGAATAGAAGAAGAGCATTACTATTATCAAGTCAAGAACTCGCACAAAAAATAGGTGTTGCTGACTCTCTCATAAATGCGTGGGAGAGTCACAAGAAAATACCTAACGCAACTAACTTTATCAATTGGGCTAATGCTTTATCTTGTCAGGTATCAATACATCAAAGATCAATACCTGTAGATAATTTTAAACCAAGTCAAGAAACAATTGAATACTTAATCAAAGAATATGGAAGTGAGGTAGATATAAATTATGAAGAGAAACAATTCGTTGATTACTACAAAAGTAATGCAACTCTTAAAGCAGACTGGGATGCTTTCTTCAGAACATGGGTCAGAAGATCAGTCCAATTTAATAACACTAGAAGACAAACTCAAACATTCAACAATCCATATGATTCCAAATCTGTTCAAGAAAGACGCAGACGAATCTATGATGTTGCAAATATGGGAGATAAGACAACAGTTAAGAAACTTGGAGAACACTAAAACTATAACTGTTAATAAAGAAATTCTTGCTAAGATAGAAACTATGAGCAAGAAATTAAAACCTTGTTCACGAAAAGATATAGCAGTTTGCATAGAAATAATTGCTAGTACCTTTTCAATAAACATACCTAATGAAGTAGGGTTAGAACAATACTTTAAAATACTTCAGAAATACCCAGCACAACTATTGGCTGAGTGTACTGATGATATTATTAAAACATTTCAATACCCAAGACTTCCATTACCGAAAGAGTTTATAGATAGAATGGACACTAACTTTGAATATCACAAGGGTTGGTTGCAAAGGATATGTGAAGATATTTATAAACTTGAAATTAAAAAACAAAATGCTAATATAAATAAAACAAAGGAGTAATAAACTATGAATATAGCAGAAGTTAAAAAGACTCCAACTGAAATGCTAGATCGAAACACAGGTCTTGGTGGCAGTGATGCTAACAGAATTATGCGTGGAGATTGGCATACACTTTGGTTAGAGAAAACCAATAGGCAAGAGCCTGAAGATTTATCTTGGAATCTTGCAGTACAAATTGGTTTATATACCGAAGAAGTGAACAGATTATTTTTTGAGAAAGAAAGTAATATTGTTTGCAAAGAACCTTTATACTTACCTGAACAACATAAAGTAATTAACCGAAAAGATTTTCAGTATGCAAGTTATGATGCAATTGCTTATGAAGAAAAAGCAGTTGTTGAATTTAAACATACTAATTCTAATAACACATTAGATAATTGTATCAGTACATATATGCCTCAGATACAACATTACTTAATGGTTAGTGAATATAGTCACGCATACTTATCAGTTATCTTTGGCAACAATCGTTATGAGTATTGTAAGATTGATGCAGACAAAGACTATCAAAAGAAATTGTTTGAGATTGAACAATCATTTTGGAGTTATGTTAAAGAAGATAAAGAACCTGAAAAATTAGACACTTCAGAATTACCTAAACTTGCTGGTGCAATTAAGATCAATGATATGAAGACAATTGATTTTGATGCTCAGCGAGATAATCAGTTTCTATCATACGCAAGTAAATGGATAGAAACAAAACCTGTAGCAGAAGAACACAAATCACTTGGAACTATACTTAAAGGATATGTTCCTGATGATTGTCGTAAAGCAACAGGCGGTAATGTAGTAATCAGTAGAACTAAAGCTGGTTACTTAACCATCAAACAAAACACCAAAGGAGGAAAGTAAGATGGCTAAACCACTAGACGAAAGAGTAAAACAAATACTCAAGAAACTTGACTTCAATCCTAATGAATGTCTTTGGGATTGTCATGGAACTTGGGTTATGTATCATAGATATATTGAGATTGCAGGTGCAAAGAACTCAGTTAATTATGATCTACACGAAATAGAAACTAATTCTAAAGATGGAATAGTTTGTATTAAATGTGTTGCTAAAAGAAATGGCGACACAGTTATCACTTATGGAGAAGCAAGTCCTAAGAATACTAGGAATGCATATCCTTATGCTATGGCTGAGAAACGAGCAGTCGATAGAGCAATCTTAAAACTATTAGGATTACATGGCTTTGTCTATTCAGAAGATGAAATGGATTTAAGTCAAACTAATTCTAATACTAATAATAATAAGATTGGTGCAAGTGATAGCGAAGTATTAGAAAAATTCCAACAGGAAATAGATACCGCAAAGAACCTGAAAGTCCTTAAAGGATTTGGAAAGATGTATGAAAAGGCTATGACTAAAGCAAAGGTTGATAGCCCAGCAATATATCAACATACCAAAACTAAATATACCGATAAATTAAACGAGTTAAATGGAAAGGAGTCTAATGTATAACTCAATCACAATCGTAGGAAATCTAGGTCGTGATCCTGAAATAAAAAAAACTACTAAGGGTGGCAACTATGCCATCCTTAGTGTGGCAACACACAGGAAAATGGCTAAAGAAAAACAAACTGAATGGCACAAGGTAGTCGTTTGGGATGAAAAACTAGCAGAAGTATTGCAGAAATATACTAAGAGCGGAAGCAAAGTATTGTTGCAAGGCAGACTAACATACAGAGAATGGACAAACCAAGAGGGTAATAAAGTTAGGAATGCTGAAATCCACTTAGATAGATTTGAAAGCAAGATGGAATTGCTGGATAGCAAAGGCGAATCAAAAGCCTCTCATTTTGATGAGGAGGGTTTTGATGAGATGGTTAAAACAACCCCTAATAATGAAGAGGACATACCATTCTAATGACCAAGAACCAACTCAAAGTATATAACTTTTATAAGAAGTACATTCTTGAAAATGAAATATGTCCGAGTTTTGATGAAGTAGCATTAGCAATAGGAATAAAAAGTAAATCTCATGTTTATACTATTGTTGATGCTCTCATTAAAAAAGATTACCTAAAAAAAATAGGTAAGTATGGTGATGCAAGACGCATCATTATTAATCGTGACTATCAGAAAGGAGGTATAAAAATTGGAAAGACAGGAAGTTAAACAAGAAGCGTTTATAATGGCTGACCATTTATGTAGAGATGAAACTTCTATTAGAGATAAGTTAGCATATTATATTCAAAAATCTTGGGATGCTTTTCCTATCCTTAAGTTAAAAGATACTAATGCAATTCTTAAGGATAAGCAAGAGATGGATAATCCTTGTGAGTAGTAAAAGCAAACAAAAAGGTTATAGAACTGAATATAACTTAGTCAAAAAGTTTCAAGCAAATGGGCTTGATGCTAAGAGGCAGGTACTGTCTGGTGCTTTGCCTGAACATCCACACGATATTAAATTAAAAAATCCTGATATGATTATAGAAGTTAAAGCAAGAAAGAATGGTGCTGGTTTTAAAACTCTTAAGAGATGGATGGGTAGTGCTGATGCTTTAATTTTACATGAAGACAATGATGAATCTATGGTGGCGGTAGGCTTAACTACTTTTATAGATTTGCTTTTGCATCATTCTGAATATAAAAAACCTTATGAACAAATCATAAAGGAAAAACAAAAAGAATATGAGCAGAGCAAAAGGGATTGGATTACTAACAAAAGAAAAGAAATTCGTAAGGCGGAAAGGCAGACACTCAAAGAGGCCAAACAAAAGTTTTACCAAAAAAAAATATAGAGGACAGGGTCGTTAGGTTTTAGTTACCTTAACACCTCTGCATTCAAACTTAACTGCAAGTAATTCTTCATTAACTTTTTCTTCTCCTGTATTAATCATATAAGAATAAGCCTTAACATAGCCATCAGTAATACATTCAAAGTAAGTATTGAACTCAATAGGTACTATATGTTTTTCTTTTACAACTGGGGATTGATCTAAAAAACTCACAAGATATAAGATCAATACATATTTCATTAGAACAAAAGTAGAATTACCCCTAAAACTGCAATAGCAATCCATACAGCATACCTTTTCTTAGCGGGTATGTCAGGTCGGAAAAGCCAAAGATCATCAATTCTGAGTGCTTTAAATGCGTTTTTGAGGTGTCTTTTACCCTCATCTATATAGTGATTTATTTTTTCCATTTGTCTGCTACCTTTTCTGCTGATCTTCCAACAGTATATCCACCTATACCAATCATAATAATATTAAGCAAACTATTTTGTACTGATTCAGGTATGTTAGGTGCTGTGAATCCAAACCAATGAGCCACCATAAGACCAGCAAATGTAAGCATCATTAATGGTCGCCAGTTTCTTTGTAAAAATCCACCCTTTGCTTCAGTTTCAATTATCTTAGCCGCACCCTCTAGTTCTTTTAACTCACCAGCAAGTAATTGTTCTTGTATCTTAGCTTTAATTTTATCACCATCTGTTTTGTTATCTATAACTTTATCTATAGTTTTAAATAAACTTCCTACTATTGGTGTAATAATATTTAACATAAGTTATCCTATTCTATATCGTTGTAAAATAAATGATCTCCTATTTCAGCACAAGGTGTTTTTCCCTCTGCCCATTTGGGAGATATAGATTTTGTATGGTAGTGTGTAGCACCATTGGTATTATCATCTATAACATTTTTACTAAAATAATATGACAGGCTTAGACACTTGCAAAATGCATCATCTCTCCAATCAAGTTCTAAAATTTTTTTATAATTTGGATCATTTTCATTCCAGCAACTAAACTGCCATTTCTTTAAACAAACAGTTTTTACACTATGTCCATACCAAGTTTGTGCTTTTACTCTGTTCATAATAACATTACCTACTGCAATCATTCCCTCATCTCCTTGATTTCTAGCTTCACCCCATAGAGTTCCAGCCATTACAGTAATATCATCAAATGTTTCCATTAGTGGAATGTTTTTTGTTCAGATTTAAAATCTATATTATGTAAATCATCCATAAATTCTTGTGCATGAACAGGTGATTTGAATCCAATAGCACGAATAACTATTTCATATGTACCATCTTCTTTTTCTGAAATTTCAAATGAGTAAGGTACACTATAATCTATCATTTTAATCTATCTCCTAACTCCATCATAGTTACTATTGCACCTATAACAGCACCAATCCAAAAAATAACTTTAACACCGCCTTTACCCATAGCGACTTGTTGTTTTAATTCTACAATGTCTTTGTGATTTTGTTCTACATCTTTATGTAGATGATCTATTTTCTCGTAAATATTTTTAAGAGTAAAAGTTTGTACAGATATTTTTTTTGATCTTGGTTTCATTCATCTGTCCATTTTTTATTTGTAAATTTATTATATTGTTCTTTACTATATTCAGTAACATCATTAACATAATCATTAGCAAACTTTTTAACCTTATCGTAATATTTAATACAATTATTTTTATATTTTTTATAATCAAAGAACATATTATCCCAATCTTCAAACCAATTATTAAACATAGTTTACTCCTCTGTTATTAATTCCCAATTTTGTATTGTTTCGTTCCAATTATAAATTTGACCATCATCAGGATATGCAACTGGTGCTTCCCATATACAAGTAGTTTCATTTAATGTCCAAGATGGATAAGGTTTTGGTGGAATAAAAGCATCTTTATCTTCATCATAAGTATAACCTATTCCTGCGTGATTTTTTCTTAAAGGTGTTCCTCCTAATTTATGAATACCACCAATCGTATTGTAAGATGTTTGTTTCCATATTGGATAACCAGTTAGTTTAGTTAAAAAATCTATTCCAATAGATTCTTGTTCTATACCATTAGCATCTTTTAATACTTCATTATTAACTGAAAGAACTTCAATTACTTTATTGTTTAATCCTATTTTTGCAAAACTTGCCATAATTTATCTCCTATGCAGTATAACTTCCACTTCCTGTAAATTTTAAAACTTTGTATGAACCATCATCTGAAACTGTTGGACTTCCTGTTGTTGTGTTTGTATAATTTGAAGCTAAAAGACGAAGTATTACTACTCCTTTACCACCTGCACCACTATTACCAGCAGAGAAAGTAGCACCTCCACCGCCACCACCAGTATTTGCTGTACCTGCTGTGGCATTTGCACCAGAAGTATTAGTACCAGCACCGCCACCACCAGCACCTCCAGAACCAGCAGTACCACCTCTAACACCACCTCCGCCACCACCAGCGTAAGTTACACTAGAACCTGTTATTGAGTTTGCTGTTCCATCACCACCATTGCCACCAGCACCTGCGGGAGCATTACTACCAGCTTGAGAAGCACCGCCACCACCTCCGCCTCCATAAGGAGAACCTCCATAAGCATTACCACCATTATTACCTTGACTTGGTGTTGTACTTGGAGTGTTACCAGAACCACCTGCACCTCCAGATGTTCCTCCTGCATTAATAGAACCTCCGCCACCAGAGCCACCATCAGCACCAACTCTACCTGAAGAATTATTTGTATCAGTTCTAAATGCACCACCGCCACCGCCTGTAGATGTAATTGTTGTTAAACCTGAACCTGAAATTGAGGAATCAGAACCGTTATTACCATGAGTTCCATTACCACTACTTTGACTTACAGAAGCACCACCATCACCTACAGTTATTGTAATTACTGTTCCTGAAGTATAAGATTGAGTTGATGTTCTATAACCACCAGCACCTCCGCCACCACCATCATCAGCACCACCTGAACCTCCACCAGCAACAACTAAAAATTCTATTTGTAAAGGTGCATTAACAGTTATTGAGTAATTTCTTGTAGCACTTTCTGAACCATCTGTTGCTGTTACTGTAAAATTATAAGTTTGGTCTGATACTTCAGCATCAGCTGTACCACTCCAAGTACCATTTGAATTTAAAGTTAATCCTGTTGGTATTGAACCAGAAGTTACTGAAACTGTTGGTGTGCTTTCTTCATCTGAAAATGAAATTGCTGTAAGATTTGATGATGACCTATCGCTATCTAATAAAGTACCAAGAGAACCAGAAGCAGTTGAAAATACTGGTGCATCATTAATTGACAATGCGTCTGCTAGTGTTGCTGATAAACCAGAAAGATTAGTTATAACTATATCATAAGGCTCATTAGATGCTGTTAAATTTGTAGGTGTTGTAATTGTAACTTGTGTATTACTATTTCTTGTTGTTGAAACAGGTGAATATTCTGTTGCGTCATTTCCTATAATTTTAGCGGTAACTGTACTTGAAAAATTAGAACCAGTAATAACAATCGTTTGGCTTGAACCTAATACACTTTCACCTAAACTTGTAGGAGATATAGAAGAAACTGTTGGTGGTGCGTCTAAACTTTTAAATTGTGTACCATCATAATATTCAGCTAATCCAGTAGTCGTATTAAATCTAATTTGACCTGCTGTACTACCTCTTTGTGCTGTAGTACCTGTAGCAATTTTAGTACCCTCAGTACCAGTATCTACTATATTAGTAGTATCTTTAAATTTATCTTCTTTTAATGTTTTATAATTAGACATCTTTTAATAACCATCCTTGTGTTGCATTATAATATACTAATGTAAATCCTGCTCTTTCAACATCTACAGTCATATCTTGTGCAAGACCTTGAATATTATGACTATTTCTTCCTACTGTCAAATTGTTGGTATCAAATGTACCACTTACATCTAAAAAATGTATTTCATCTCCTATTGTTGCAGAACTAGGTAATGTAGCTGTAATAGCTGTAGATGTTGTATCTATAAAATAATTTTTTCTTGCTTCTGCTGTAAAATTTGCAGTTTTACTTTCCCATATTGCACCTAATGCTGATGCAGGTAATCTTGCTTCTGCAATAGTTCCTGAAGTTAATTTTGATGTATCTAAATTTGGAATATCTGATGCAACTAAATTTAATCTAGCTGATGGTACTGTACCTGAAGATAAATTAGATGCATTTAAAGATGTTAAACTTGAACCATTACCTGATAAATTTGTAGAAGTAATGTTACCAGTAATATTAAGATTACCAGTTCCAGTAATATCGTTTGAGTTTAAATCTAAATTTCCACCTAGTTGAGGTGTGCTATCTTGAGCCAAATCTGTAATTCCACCTGCTGTAATTGTTTGCCAAGAAGAACCATCATAATATTTAAGTACAGAACCAGTTGTATTAAATGCTAAATCTCCTGCATCTAAACTTGTTGTGGGGTCTGATGAAGCAACTCTATATCTATCTGCAAAAGAATTAACTCCTGCAATATTAGAAGCTACATCTTGAACATTTACGATATTTGTAGCTACAGTACCGATTGTATTAGAACCAGTTAAATCAGTAGCAACAGTACCAATAGTATTTGTACCAGTTAAATTAGAAGCTATTGTAGATATATTAGCATTTGCACCTGCAACAGTTTGAAGATTGTTAGTTGGTGAAATTTGTCCTGCAACAGTAGAAATATCTGCTGAATTAAATCCTGCTAAAGTTGTAATATCTCCACTAATAGCACCTAAAGAAGTAATTTCACTATTTAGTCCTGCTACTGTACTAATATTATTTGTTGGTGATATTTCACCTGCTACAGTTGATATATCTGTATTGTTATTTGCAACAGCAGTAATATACGAATTAATTGATGCTACTGTAGAAATATTATTAGTAGGGGTTATTTGACCTGCTACAGTTGCAATATTTGGAGCGGCAATAGCTACTGTTGAAATATTGTTTGTTGGAGATATTTGACCTGCGACAGTAGTAATATTTGTTGAATTATTCCCTGCATTAGAAACAGCATTAGTTGCAACTGTTCCATCTTCTATATCTGCTAAAGTTTGAATATCTGCGGTGTCTGTAGCAACTGTATTAATATCATTAATATTTGTAGCAACAGTACCAATAGTGTTTGAACCTGTTAAATTTGTAGCAACAGTTCCAATATCTGTAGCATCATTTGCAACAGCAGTTACATCTGCTGAAATTGTATTAACTCCAGTAATATCTGTTCTAATATTATATAAAGCAGAAATTTCTGCATTTAATCCTGC
>Ga0099848_1000105_pt1 | contig 33177 bp, 25 predicted proteins | sample CB_VirMetaG_3_FD_78179 | JGI IMG/M metagenome (GOLD analysis project Ga0099848, IMG submission 78179) | Freshwater to marine saline gradient viral communities from Chesapeake Bay - CB_1508_1S Viral MetaG | ecosystem: Environmental > Aquatic > Marine > Coastal | place: USA: Chesapeake Bay...
GAGCGTAGCAGCGTCCACAGGGCCTTCCGTGACGACCACCCTCTCTTGGGACCAATCGAACGGATAGAGGATCTCAGAGGCTCTCACGGCGCTGTGATTGAGATACTTCGGAGACATGGATGGTAGGAAGGACCGACCCTGGAAGTAGAAGATATGATTGTCTGCATAGAAGGGGATCAGAATCCTTCCTGCATAACGACCTTCGACAGATGCGAACCAAGGCTTGTTTTCATCAAATGCAATCCGATCTAGCTTGCGATCGAATATAACATCTCCAATGTATTTGAATGTCTCAGGAGCATCTACGAAGTGATGAAGCTCAAGACACTTAAACTCTTCCTTGAACTCGTCAATTGTATAGAAGATCTTCTGTGCAGGTTCAAGCGGGGTCTCCTCCTCGTGAATGCTCTTGATGCTATCGAAGATGACATTCGCTCGCGCACGCTCGTATGTGCAACCTTCGACGGATGCGACAAGCTGAATGAAGTTTCCCCGCTTGCCAGACTTGAAGCATTGCCAAAGCCCAGTGTCAGTGTTGACCGACATGTGCATTTTATAGTCTGGCGCGAAGATGGAATTGATAGTTACCTCTCTACCACCTGAGACATACTTTAGGTTAGGCTCGAAGTTTTTCTTCAAAAATTCTATAATTAGATTGGAAGAAATCATATGACGTTCCTATCAACAATCTCAAATAGCAAAAGTGACATTATAGATCAATGTCTTCTGAAGTTCCATTATAGATATAATGAGAAGCTCAAAGGCAAGAGCGCAAATGAAGAACCCTTGAACTACGGTAGCTACATTCACAAGATTTTTGAAGATGGTGTGAAATACACCAAAGTCGAAGATTTGCATCGGCTGTCTAATATGCTGATGGAGGAGTATAATGTCACACCCAAGAGGAAGAAGGATACCGACAAGTGTATCAACAACTTCCTCAGATTCAATAGCAATCTCAAGGGGGAGACAGTCTCTTGTGAGCTTCATAGCAAGATCGAACTGGCCGAGGGGATACAGTATGAGTTCGTTATTGACCGTATCGTTAAGGGGCCAGAGGGTGGCTACCTGATCATAGACTACAAGACCTCAAAACGAGAGAAGACCAAGGTAGAACTTTTTAATGATAACCAGCTACGTGGTTACGCTTACGCGGTTAACAAGCTGTATGACGTTCCGTTTAGCAAAATTACGTGCGCTCATTACTATCCGCTGACTAACAATCTGGTAACTGTCAGATACTCATCATCACAGATATTCGAGTGGAAGAAGCGACAAACAAACAAAGTCTGGAGAATCCGCAAGATGAAGAAGACTGAATTTGTTCCGATGGAAAATGAGTTCTGTAACTGGTGTGAATATAAGAATGGGTATTGCCCCAAATTCAATGATCAACACACAATCATTCACTGCATCAACGAGGAGAAACAGGCTAAAAAGAAATAAAAGGTCTATATAATTCTAGATCAATCATTTCTAAAAAGTCTTCCACGATGTCTTTGCGATATCTACCTTTACTTGTAAGGTAGTTAACTAAAACATTCTTCTTTAAAACTTTACCAGCTTTAAAGTTTTGTAAAAGTTTTAGTTGAAACAACTTAATCATTCTTTCTGAGAATAGATCTTTCCATTTATCTCTGAACTTAAAACTTAATGTATAATCCATTAAATCATAAAACTCAAGTAAATCTATCTTTATATCATGATTAATCATAACACCAAAAACAATACTATATACATAACTGAATCAAGCCTTAACAAGCTTTAAATGATTATTAAAGCCGGAAATTTCTGAAAAATGAAGGAGCAACACAAAAAAATTCAATCTCAACTTCAAGAAGAGGGGATGTTTCGAATAGGTAAGATCCACAGAAGGAGCGAGCCTAGCCCAGAAATGTATCAACCAGGCCAATTAATAACGTTTGAATACAAAGGTGAAGATTATTCAGCCCTAGTCGTATCAACAAAAACAAATCCTAATGGTCCATCATATACGTCCCCTAGAACACGAAATAAATTATTTACTTGTATAAAAATGAATTTTAATTTAACTTCTCATAATATATTTTTACAACAAATATACAATAATGAAAAAAGAGCAACTTACAAAAAATTCTCAAAGAGAGCTTCTTGGCTCAGACGATGGTTTTCTTTTACTAAAGGATCTATGAGAAGATTACTAGTAGGAAACGTAGTTGGTAAAAGTAATTTTAGAACTTTTATATTTAAAGAGATGAGAGATATAGCTAGATTAGATTTAGTATCTACTGATATGTATGATCAAGATGAGGAGTAATGAATGGCTAGTCCTATTGAAGATAAATTAGATCAACTTATTGACGCAGTAAATGATCTAGCTGATACCCTTAAAACGGACAACAGTTCTAGTGGAAGTCCTTCTACTAACTTTGATAAAGTTATTGATGGGATGGGAAAACTCTCAAATCAGCTACAGTCTATGGGAAGAAAGTTCAATAGTTTCATGGAGCCTTTAGCTAGTTTTGAGAAATCTATGTTGAGAATTAACATGGATGTTCCTCAAAGTCTTGATAATGTTGTTAAATCAACTCTACCCTTATCAACTAGATTGCAAGCTACACAAGCCTTAACAATCGCTGGGCTTGAAAAGAATACACAGACTCTAGGAGAGACAGTAGCTAGATCAGAAACCTTAGGAGAGAACATAACTCAGTTATCAGCAGGATTTAGACAGATACAACTGTCATTAGGTCTTAATGCGTCTCAGATAGGTAGGTTAGGCGTTGATTTAGAAGAAACATCAATGAGGTATAAGACCTCAACCACAGAGTTAGTAACTGCCTTAAGTCAATTAGGAAATTCACTGGCTGTGTTAGGCCAGTCGGGTGCTTTTAGGTCGGCTGGAGCGGTATCAGAAGCCGTAGCAACGACCCAGAGGTTCGCTCCAGGACTGATGCAAGACTTCATCAACGGACTAATTGGAGGAGGCACTGATCAACTTGGGATGAACCTTATGCGAGGCTTAGAGCCTCTAGCAGCAAGATTACTTAACGACCAAGTTAGAGATCCTCAAGAATTGTTTAATGCCATCACCACAATGGTTACTAATATCGAGGACTACTTCGGACCAGTAACGGGTGAAAATTTTAGAGTTATATCTGATATACTTCAACAGCAGTTTGGGCTATCTTTTGAGCAATTAAACTCACTAAAAGCGATGGCAGAGCAAGCACGAAACGTAACACCAGAGCAAAAAGCTTTACAAGATAGAATGGACGCCGTTAATCGCTCATTAACCAACTTACTACCAAGAATTCAAGAACCTCTAATAAAGATTGCCGAAAGAATATTAAGATTTATTGACAACCATTCAGATTATTATAATATGTTTGTTAATGTTTTAGCTGCATCAACCTTTGCCACTATGATTAGAGTAGGGTTGCAAGGTATCGCATCGGCGTTAACCGTAGCGGGTCTAGGAAAAGGATTAAATGCAATCCCTGTTATTGGAGGAGCCTTAGCTTTTGGGGCTTCTTTGTTTGCAGGATCTATGGTCGATAGTCTACTAGAACCTTCCAAAAAGACTGCTGAACAAACGGGTAAAACCGCAGAAGAAATTGCAGCATTAAATAAACGAGATGAAGAGAGATTTAACCTTGAAAAAGGAAGCAGACCAGATACAGCTAGACAATTAAATGAAATTACAACAGCTTCTATAGGAAGAATTTTAGCTCTGTCTCAAGATGCTTCTATGTTAGATAATCCTTTAGAGCAAAGAAAACTAACAATACGTCTAGTGGAAGAGATGGAAAAAACTAATCTCTACTTAAAAGATTTTGAGGTTGACAGAAGAGCAACACCAAGACCAGTGCCACAAGGCACACCAGTAATTGGAGGAGGTAACTAATATGGCTAGTCCTAGCAGTAAACTCGGAGACCGCCAGTTCGAAGAAAGAGCTTTTTTAGAGTTTTTCTTCTATCAAGAGCCTTTTAGTTTTCTACGTATACCCTCTATTGATGTATATCCTGAATTTCAAAAAGTAAAAGTTCCTATATTTGAAAATCCAACAATAAGTGAATCAAAATCAGCTAGATTATCAAGATATAAACCTATAGGTAGAAATGGAGATTTGTATTCTTTCTTAGGATCAGATTCTAGACAAATAACTTTAAGTTTTAATATGACTCTACCTCACATACTTGATCATGCCCAACTAACTACAGAAGTTTATAAAAAGAAAGGATATTTTGATACACTATTTAATGGAAGAGAAATAGATGACGCTGAAAAAACTAAATTTGAAGAAGGAGTTAAATCTCAATTTTATCCTACGTTAAGCGAAACTGACTTACTAAAATCAATAAAAGCTTATGAAGAGAAAATGATTTCTGAATTAGAAAAAAATCCTCTTGGATTCGGAGGTATAACACAAGCAATTCTTAATTTTACAAATTTATTTGGCATTAATGATTTAGACGCAGCAAGGTCTAATAGATTAGAGGGAAGACTTAAAGTAACAAAGGTAAAAGCTTTATATTATTTTTGGACTAATATCCTAAGGACTTCTACTTTAGGTGGTCCTAATGGGATGCCTCCCCCTATAATTAGATTAACCTTTGGCCCTCTTTTTCAAAGAGTTCCATTTATTGCAAGTAAATATAGTATGTCTATTGATGAACAATCAGGATATGATTTACTTACTCTCTTACCTAGAAGGATTAAGTTTAGTTTAAATTTAGAAGAAATAAGAATGGGAAACTTTTCAAAATATGCTCCGATAGACTCCGGTGGCGGAGGCTATGAAGTGGTGATGGAATCAGAAAACCCAGCAGACTGGAGCGCGGTATTAATTTATGGCACAACAGATCCAAGACTTGGACCCATTGGAGAAGATTTAGATGAGAGTGTAGAGGGTGCAACATGAGTCATTATGTTAATGGTTATTCAGATTACACTCATAGAGGAGTGGTTCTTAGAAGCAGTGTAGGCAACACTGAAGCCGACGACTACATAGCACAGTTAGAATTATCTAATTATAGATCTGGGTTTGTGCCGTCTGAGTATCACAATAGACCTGATCTGATATCTACTGTTTTTTATAGAAGTCCTTATGACATTTGGAGACTTTGTTTAATTTCAAATAAGTTTGATGTATTTGAAGACTTTAGAGTAGGTTCAAGAATTGCAATAGAATAAAATGACTCCTATTACTCTAACCCCTAAAGTTATTTTCACAAATGATCTTTTCATTGTCTCTGCATTCGAAGAGTCGAGAGTATTTGGAGATTTTGATAAAATTGCTACTAAAACAGCATCTGAAAGAAATAGTATCTATTTATCAACAACAAATGACAATATCTTAAGCTTAGATTTTAAACTAATAGGAGCTACAACCGATACAAAAGGTCCTAATATAACTTTAGATATTTTAGATCCTACCGATCAATTTGAAACCTTAATATTCTCTAGAAGGATCTCTAAAATCCCAGTAAACTCTCATTTTTACTTAGCGTTTGGGACAGATGCAGAATTTGTTAATTGGTCAAATATTTTAAAAGTTACTTTAGTTCACGCTGAGTTATTTAATGAATTTGATCAAGCAAAAACAATAAGACTTCATTTATTTGCTGCTGTTAGACTTGATAGTTTAAATATTGATGTATTTAATGGATATACAAAAGATCTTAAAGAGTTTGATGATTCTCTTCAAATTATTATACCATCAAAAAAATTAAGAAGTTATAATTTAGAAGAATTGATTAGCCAAAGAGATGCAAGAAAAAAAGCCATAACTGATCTTGCTCAAAAACAAGATCTTAAGGGTAAAGCAAAAGATGTGTCTATACTACTTGGTAAGATAAAATATCAAAAAGATTATATAAATGAAATTAAGAAACTTATTGAATTTTATGAGAGCAAAGTTCAAGAACTTCTTCAAGAGGCAGATGATATTAGGAAGAGATCACAAGGTCTCCCAAGCGTAGCTTTACAACAAAGAATATATCCTGAACTTGCTCGGATCGGTAAAGAAATTGATACTATTAATCAATCGAAGGCTTCTTCACAGACTCAGCTAAACGAACAAACTCAAAAACTATCTAATCTTCAAACTCAATTAGAAAATACAAAACCTGATCCTTTAAATCCACTAGATTCTTCATATGAAGAATTCTACGAAGAGGCTCTTGCATTAATAAATAAGGTCACGAGAGATCCTTCATTAGCAATAAATATTTATAATTTTCCTGAATATGAAAAAGAATTATTAAGAGTATTTAAAGGTTACAGTTCTTTTGATGTTTGTTTTAAAGAGGTTATTAATAAATTATTAAATGCCTTATATTCAGACGAGGTAACTACCCTCTTCTTAATACAAGATACTGAGAAAATTTTCTACGATAATTCAAAAACTGAATTATTAGTTCTAAGTCTTAGAGAAGCTTTAAAACAGACTAGGGATTCCGTATTCTACCAGAATAGAGATAAAAATATCTATATCCCAGAGATTGATGTAACTGCTCCTACATATACAACTATTACTAAATTTTCAGATGATAATTTAAAAAATTATAAAAATTATCTTACTTCATCTGTAAAGCCTTTATTACCAAAGTATTTTGAGATTAACATAGTAGAGGAGGTATCCAATGAAGAAAAATTAATCCGATCTTCGGCAGGAATAAAAGGACTTAACGAGGAGCCGATTCGTGACCCTCGATCTCCTTTCGGTTCTACTCCTCGGCCTGATACTGTTCTTTATCAAGAAATATACGAAGGTGTAACTAATCAGGAACTTAGAATATCTATAAACATTCCTAGAAGAGACGGAGAAACGGACGATTCGTTTAAAGTAAAAATAACTGATTTTTTCCTTCAGCTAGAGAGAGGTTTAAGTATAGTAGATAAGGATGGTTTCCAAGATAACCTAATTTTAATTGCAGAAAGTGATACAACAATCATAAATAATTTTTATGATTTCTTAGACCAAACAGACATAGGAAAACAATTAATTAGAGAATTTAAGATAAGAAAAAATAAGCCTCTAGTAATATTAGGACAGTATACTGTAGTAAGAGCTTTACTTTATGGCGAGCAATATTTAAATACAAAAACTAGCATTGTAAATACTATTACAAGAGATTATTTTAGTAAATTAGTAAAACCTAAATTAAAAAATAAATCTTTTAATATGTATGGAGAACAAAATAATCTTTTGAGTAATTTAGAAAAACTATTACAGTCAAATAGTATTAAAACTCAAGAATTTATAAGTAATGTTAAAAATATTACTGATGATTTACTTATATTTAAATATAATGTTGAAAATCCTAATATTTTAAGCATAAAAGTAGATGATTATAAAGCTTATACTAAGTATTTATTACTTACTAATAATGATCCTACAAATCCAAGAGAAGCTTCTGGGCTTGATTTCTCCGGTGAAGAAAGTGTTGGTAATCTCGTTAGAGAGCAATTAAAAAGATCACTAGAATTTCCAATACAAGATAAGATAGATAATTTTATAGACTATTTATTAGATAATACTGATTTTAAGCAAACTAGCTTCTACTCTGGTTTACTTATTGAAACTATAAAACAAATAAATGCCGTATCTACTAAAACACTTCCTCTAGCAAAAGATTACCAAGAACTTATAACGAAAGCGTATAATCTATATGACAAAAGCGGAGATTATCTTAAATTTGCATTTGCATTCTCTAGAGATGCTTCCTTACAGTATGAGCAAATGTATAGAGGCTTGCAAGTTGCTAGATTCCGAGTAACAATAAAAACGCTTCCATTTTTCTTCGTTTCTAACTACGGATATTTTAGAAAAAATTGTCTATTATTAGCTAAAAGAGTTAATCTGATAAATACAAAATCAAATCTAGACAATATAGTAACTGGTGGATACGAGATTATTGGAATTAAACATCGGATAACTAGTAATTCAGCAGAAAGTGAATTTATTCTACAAAGATTAAAGTGATTTAAAATGATTGTATTAGAGGCAAAAGTTAAATCTTTCTTGGATGATGAAAAAGAAGGCACCATTCGAGTCGTAAGGTTTGAGAACACAGAGAAGGAAGAAACATACGAAGTTTATTATACTAGTCCTTACGGATCTATTGGTAAGGACAAAAAGCCAGGCATGTTCGCTGTCCCATCCCCAGGACAGCAAGTTTTAATTATACAACCTGATGAGTCTAGCACTTGGTATTTTCTTTCAGTCATTCAATCTGGTCCTCTAAAAGATAAAACAAATATGCCGGAAAGCGTTTATGGAAAACGAAACGCCCCAGGACAATTCATACTAAGAGATCCTACAGGTAATGAGTTAATGATGTCTCATGAGTATAATAAGAAAGGTTATAACACTAAAGTTAAACTAAAAAGCTCACTAGGCAAAAAACTTGTATTAAATGATAGTCCTAAAATTAATCACGTTTCATTAGAGAACGAGAGCGGAGATGGTATTAAAATCAGAGGAAAGTATCAAAGACAACCTCTAATGTGGCCTCCGCCACCTCCAACAAGATCAATTGATATTTCATGTAAAGGCATGTTGAATATGACCTCGCGGGAAGGCGGAATCAACATGACGCTGAATGATGGAAAAGACATTAGCATTAGAAACTCGTCTACCGGATACAACGTTATGTCTGCTAAGTGGACTTCAGAGGAAACTTGGGCTAGAACTCCACTAATTATACCCTATGGTAATGTTAACATTTCCTCAGACTTTAGAGATGTTAATATTACAGCAGGTAAGACTCACTCATTTGTCCATCAAATATTTCCACCGCTCTATCAATCAAGATTCCTTCTATACAAGGATGTGTTCAGAGGTAAGATTTTATTGAAAGCTAGGGGAGCAGGACCAAGGTATCTTACTGGTGATAGCGAAGGTGTTATGGGACCAGTCATTCAGCTAGCTAGCGACGGGGCAGTTATTATTAAATCTCTAACAGGCAAAATTTATATTAAAGGTGACGTTGTAAATATTAGAGGTGATAGGGAAGTTAATATTGAATCTCGTGGCAACATACAAATGAATGCTGGCGACTTCCTAATCGCTACAGCGAACACCAACGCGGGAGCAGCAGGAGACGCAGGAGCTTTTGGGCTCTTACCAGGCAGACCTGTAGCGTCTGCACCAGACGTAGTGAAAAATCTATATGAAAGTGGCCTTCATGCAATAACTGAGATAAACTTACCAAGAGTGAAGACTCCTTTTGCTACACAGTTCATGATGGGAGGTCCAACAGGAAATGTCATAATTGATGGCCGTATTGTCACTGTGCATGAGCAAGTCCCAAGAATCATCTATCAGAGTGTCCCGAGAATCCCACTCATAGAGGCTAGAAAAGCAGGAACTCCACCAGTAGTTCTTTCTGATGAAGAGAAACAAATAGTGTAGTAAACTTGATATATAATTAAGGAATAGTTATGGCTTTTGATTTTAATTCATTTGTAACCTCAATTGGTAGTGGCGGAAACCCTCTTACATCAGTAGGGACTAGCTTTGGTTTACCCTCATGTTTACTTAATTTAGCTGCCGAGGCTCTTGCTCTACTTCCGTCACCATTACTAGCCTTTATGAATGAATTAGCTGCTGAAGCCGCAGCTAGAGCACAAGAATTTTTATCTGAATTATTGGATAGATTATTCTATGCAACTGGAATTTTAGCATTTGACAGTGAAAATGGTTTATTCAGATTCTTTTCGGACTCATCTATATTTGGTCTTTTTAACGAGATCGGTGCGATAGTAGCATCAATAAACGGTGTCTTAGCTGCTGGAGCTGCGATTTATAATGCCGCTCAAAATTTGATAGCGCAAGTTGAAGAAATCATAGCTTGCTTGAACGACTTCCTAAACGGCCCAGGAGGCCCCTACGCGCCCGACCTAGAGCCTGCTTCTGATCAAAGAGCAAGATACGACGCATTAGCGGCCTTAGAGTTCGCTAAGTATGCTGCTCAACTACAACTAGTTAGAGATGCACTTCAGGATATAAACAACACTCAAGATAACATTGCAGCAGCAATTGCTATCGTAAATCAAACAGGCGGAGTCACCGTCCCCCCAGATCTATCCGGCCTGGGTTACCGAGTAGCTCAACCTTTTGATGCAGAAGCGGAAGTTATTCGTCTTATTTTTGGACCTCCTAAGAGCACCGAAGGACAGTATCTATTAACGATAGACGGGTTATATTACGACAGTCAGACTGAAGGAGAGATTGAACCAGTCTTAATCTTCTTAAGAGCTAAAGACAGAAAGATTAGAACAGGTGACAGGTGGAGACTGGAGCATATCCCAAGCTTGGGCGGTAAAGGAGATCACGTATCTTCAGAAACCTTTAATAAGTGGGTCAACAGTATCTTTGATGTTAACAAAGTTGATGACAGCTTGTTCATGAAAGATCATTATGAGAAAGATCACTTCCTCAAGGTGTTGATCGGAAACAAAGAGAAGAGAGTTTTAGATCTTTCAGGATACATTCAACAGCTACAGGCAGGTGGACAATCTCAAGCAATAGTTGATAACTTCAAACAAGCCCTACTTAGTGAAGTAGCTTATCATGAAGATAAAATTAGGCGACGCAAAAAACAGATTGAAATTGGGGCTAACGTAAGCCGAGTTTTCGGTGTAAGAGAATCGTTCCGACCAGGCCAAGTGCCAATTAATGATTTCTCTTATCTTCAAGAATGCAATATAGGATTAGCTTTAGATACACAAAGACAACTAGTTCTACGTCAAGACGAGGTATCTGGCGTGGTCTTACCAGTTAAACCTACTTTCAGTGTGGTTACACCAAATCAAGGAGTATCAGACGAACTAGATTACCTAGTCGTCCCACAGGTAGGCATAGGAGCAATTATCACTGACTCCTCAGGAGTGTCAGATTCTAGTGCAGTAGAACTTAGTCTCGATGCTGTCATCTCCACTGATGGACTGTTCTCAGTATACAATTACCTAAATAGTTATATTGAAGCTTATCCATCAAGCACAAAATATACAGTATTAAACTGTGCTACCACAGATGATTATAATAATGCACAATTAGTAGGTAGTAATCAACAGTCTGTCTTTGGTTTAGGTCTAGCTTCAGTCTACTTGGAAGGCATTACAAAGAATAATGGAACAGCGCCGTCGGCAATAGGAAGCTTCGTTAAACTCCCAGACACTCCTGAGTATCAGGATTGGTTATATAATTCTGAAGGTGCCTCATTCCAAACTTGGCTGCATGTTCCTGATTTATCCTCAAACAATGGTTGGTTTAACAATGACGCATCATCATTGTATAGACTAGTTCTGTCTTGTGAGAATACTGGCACTCACCCAAATGCAAATAGGACAGAAGACATACTAAGTATAAAACAAGAAAAATTATCTGAGTATACCCGAGGGATTGTAATGGGTTTTACTCGGGACGATCGTTGGACTAAAGGGACATCACCCAGTAATAATGAGTCCGATAACAGTGCATCTTCAGCCGGATTCATAATTGCTCCGACTATAAGTTATGATAATTCTTCGATAGGGTTTATAACAAGAGATTGCTCAATCGTTGATGGGTATCTAGGAATGTTTGTGCCAGCCTCTGCAACCACGACCTCAGGAAAGAAGCTGTTTGATATGGCAGACTCATTTTGTGATTTAGCTGTGACCTTTGATTACAAAGAAGATCAAGTTTCTCTATACTTAGACAGTGAACTTTTAGCTACATCATCAATTGTCGATACATTTGGAGTTCCTAGGTATAGTCCACTGAAATTACCATCGGTTATCTTCCGAAATTCTTTTGAGTATAACGTAAGCTCTATTGGACCTTCAGCACCTGCTGCCCTGAGGGGTGGACCAAAGCTCTATAAGTTCTTTACTCCTTGGATTATTGGAGGAGGCTACACAGATGGTATGGCTCTCACAGGGAACTTCATGGGCGGTGAATATGGTGGAGTTACTAGTGGCCTTCGCGGGTATGTAGGTAGCACTAAGTTCTATGAAAAATCCCTTTCAGCTAACCAGGTAACTTTTAACTATAGAATACAAAGTAAACTATATAAAAATATCGTAATAGAGTAACCATGAAAAATTTAGGAGAAGATATTTATATTGGAGGTAAGTTACAGAGTAATGAAAGAAATAACTCTGTTACAAGAAAAGTCTATAAAAATACATTAGGTTTTGCTTACCCACTCAAGGCAACTTCTACTAAAGGTTACTTTAGCAATGTATCGAACCAGGAGGCTGTAAAAGCCTGCCTTTATCAATTACTTAGAACATCCCCAGGTGAGAGGTTAATGCTGCCTCTTTTTGGTTGTTCTTTAAATACTTTACTTTTCTCACCTCTTGATGCAGATTTAGTAGAAGAGATTAGAGATAGAATTGTTACATCTATTTCTTTATATCTTCCTAAAGTAAAAATTTTAAAATTAATAGTAAATCCTAATAATGTTTATAGTAGCGAGGGATTACCAACATTAAAAGTGTCTCTCTGGTGTTCTATAAGATCAGAAGTCGATTCTATTTTTGAAGTGAGTGTGCAGGTATGAGTTTTAGCGGAACCGTAGATTCAGATTTCTTAAAGCTTGCCAGAATCCCAGAGGAGCGAAAGAAAACCTTAATTGATTTCGCAGCCAATGATTTTGATTCATTGAAGATTGCTTTGTATGATTATATCAAAGCTGTTTATTCACTAGACTACAACAACTTTCTTGAGTCCGACTTAGGAGGAATGTTAATAGATTTGATGTCTTATGTCGGATCTGTAACTAGTATGAAAGCAGACTTCTTAGCTAATGAAAACTACTTAAGAACAGCTAAGAATCGAAATAATGTCAAAAAGTTATTAGAGTTAGTCGGAGTTAGGATGAAGGGACCTATCAGTGCAGCAGCAAACGCCAGAATAACTTTTGCCTCAAGCCCTTTCGATGATGTCGATCAAGATCTAATTATTGATGCAACAGATAGAACAATTGTAATCAACTCCGCCCAGGACGGAGAACCTCTAAACTTCACTCTATACAAAGTTGAAAATGGGCTGGTTAATCCCGCTAACCAAGATGGAAATATCTTGTTAAAGGAAGTTGAAGCTTCCAACTTCGCTGAAGGAGACGCTCCAGGGTCCGGTAGCGTCTTCGATAATTTAGTTTTACTAGAAGGGGCTTTCGTCAAGAAGACAGGAACTTTCGGAAATAGCACTGGGACCAAAACGGTTACTTTAGATATTGGACCTATCGTCGAAGGGTCTGTTGAGGTCTTTGTTGAAGGTGATGCTGCTACTAGCGGAGTTTATACTAGAACAGACAATATCTATTTTGCTTCAGGTGCTTCTGATAAAGTTTTTCAAGTAGTAACAGATGATGATTTCAGAGGCACAGTAGTTTTCGGGGACAGCATTATCGGTATCTCCCCAAAACCCTCAGATAGTTATGTAGTAACCTACAGAGTCGGAGGTGGTTCTAGAGGCAACATAGCAAGTGAGGTTATCAACGCACCCATAACAGCTACCAGAGGCGTCACGGAGGCTCAGGGCACTCTAGAGAACACTTCAATAGGAACGGGTGGCGCAGAAGCAGAAACTGTAGAGAACGCAAAGAGATATGCAGGCTTAACTTTCAGAAGACAAGACCGCTTAGTAACTCTTCTAGATTACGTCAGCTTCGCCAACAGCTTTATCTCTCAGTATGGATCTACAGGAAGAGCTACAGCAGCAACGAGGAGAGCCTTCTGCTCTGCTAACATCATTGATATCTATGTTCTAGAGAAGGCCAGTGATACACAATTACGGAAGGCTACACCCACGTTCAAAAAGCAACTTATTGATGCTATGTCTCCAAAAAAGATGCTAACGGATGAGGTCGTAGTTGTAGATGGTTTAATTAGAACGTTAGATTTAGTTGTAACTATCAGAGTAGATAGAGAAGTTAAAGAGCAGGAAGAAGTAATTAAAGCACAAGTAAGAGATACAATTCTTACTTATATGAATATAGGAAATAGAAATTTTGGACAAGAGTTTAACCCCCAAGACCTTGCTAGAGAGATATTCCAAAATCCTTATGTAGTCTTTGCTACCATCGACAACTTCCCTCAAGTCGTTAAAGCAGATTTTAACGAGATTATTCAACTGAATAACCTGGCTATTAATGTTGTAAGAGTATAATGAGTTACAACTTATACAGAACAACAAATAAAAGATTGAGTAAGAGAAACTTTTCCGAAGTTCTTGAATCACTCATACCTAGCTTATACTTAGCAGATGATATAGCTGAGTTTGGGAAGGCTGACGATTTATTAGATACAATAATAAATTCCCACATAACTATTGCCTCTAATATCTCACAAATTTTAGATGTTTCAAATGGTTCTGTATTTTCTGGTATAGATGATGGTGTTGAAGGAATTTTTCCATTTTTTCTAAAACAAAATACATATAACGAGATAAAGCCATACAATTTTTTCAGAAACTTACTGATTGAAGACGAGAAAAACTTTAGTGATTTTGCTACTTCGAGTGCATTTGTTAATTACTTAGTTTCAGGATTTATCCCAAAAATTGAAACTAACTCTCCGACCCTGACTACTCACGATAACCTAATAGAAAACTTAGGTTGGTTTTATTTCTTAGCTAGTGGTAACTCAGAGAGTGTCCAACCTTCCTCTTTATTACCAAACTACCTTGTTAAGTTATACAGAGGAGAGAGTATAGGTCTCAATGATGGTATCAACTGTCTGACAGAGTATCTGTGGTATAATCAGACTACATTCTCCGCTTACATACCAACTCAGTTCCTTTCAGGAACAGCAACTTATACAAGTGGAACTCAGCAACTCCAAAAACTCAAGACTTTAAACAATATCATTTATTCAAATGAGTATTTCGACCGATCAGATTTTAAAGTCTATGAAGCTTTTGATCAATTCGTCCAGCTAGGAAATTTCTCACCAGAATTCTTGTCTAATGGTCCATTCTGGAGACTTATTAAGTCGTTCTCCTTTGCGTTTGCTGATATGCAAAATGAGACAGACAAGCTTCAGACTTTGTATGACCTACAGGACTGCCCTGACGAGCTTTTACAGGAGATAGCTTACCTAATCGGTTGGAAGTTATTGGGCTCTGATCCAAATAAATGGAGACTTCAATTATTTAATGCCGTAGATCTATACAAGAGAGCTGGAACTAAACAAAGCATCCAAGCCGCAGTAAACTTAGTATTTACTGAAGGTGTCGTAGATATAGCTTCTGATATTATTGAGCTATGGGAATCTTATTTGCCATTCTTGGCTATGTATGCTCTAGCTACAGAATCATATCTATTTAAGAGTTATGATACTTGGACTCGACCAATATCTAATCAACTAAAAGTAGACAAGTATGATATCTATAACTTCGAAAATAATATTCGATTAGCTGTAGATAGAATCTTACTTACTTTATATGAGAAGCATCCTGATAGCTTCAAGATCGGAGGTAGACCATTTAAGAAGGCTCCATTCTTTAGATTTAATTATCGAGGGAGAGAGTATCCAATCCCTCCGTTTGAAGAAATTCCTTACTACTTAAGCTGCGAGATAACTCAAGAATTAGTAACTGACTTGGTTGATGAATTAGTTTGTTTCGGTGTGCGCCCCGCATTTGCTGATCAGGTCGGTGAGTATATTTTAGATAATACTCTTAGAGCCACCGATGAAATAAGAGAAGAAAACTCTTGGTTGATGTTTGCTTCTGGTATGTCCCTGCCACCAAACTTCGATTCTCTTCTGAGCGTAATCGGCGATGAGTCTGAACGATACCTAAGTCTTTGGAACGGCAAGTCTTCTCACTATTATCTTGCATTTAGAGCTAGCGATTTTGATTTCACAAAAGTAACTTACGAGGCTAACTCAAAACAAGTTATCCTTATCGCAGCAGAAGCTGCTAAACAGTTCGCGCCCGCACACGCGATAGCAAACTTTAAAGTAGTAGCAGAAGATAGCGAAGATTATTATGCAAACGGCACCATGTTTATGCGTGCCTTTATTGATGACTACGAATCTTTAGATGCAGCATCATCCTCTCTAACTATTGCTAATACTGAGTTAAGCGGCGTGGATTTTCTAGGAGGCGATGGCGAAGTATTCAGTGGTCTTGGTCGAAACGTATACGATACTCTTTTAGATTCTTGCTACACAGATAGCTCTAGTGTAACAACACTTAGGAACTCTTTTAGGCGAAGAAACTACAGGTCTACATTAAATATCGCAGGGTATTACGACAGGACTGGCTTCAACCCACCAATTTTCCTAGACAGTGCGATAAGAGGGCTGCAAGTATCAGCAGACGATAACCTGATCTCTTTAGGCTTCATCCCATCATCCTTGAGTTATGTTTCAGCATTTACCGACGCAGAATGCAGTGGGATGTTATCTAGCATAAACCCAATCTTAGATAGATGTAATACTAAAGACAATTCCAGTTACTTCGGTTACTTCACGTCGGGCACTCTAAAGACTAGGGGCTATAATTCTATTGATGATGATGTCAGTGGATCAACTATGTATTTGGATCGAGGAGATCTTGATCCATTTATGTATGTAATTTATAAAATTGAAGAAGAAAAAATTAAGAGAGTTGCTCAGAAAATTGTAGAAGACAACTATGAAATATACGTAAGCAGTCTGAACTGGAAGAATGTTTCTGGGTCGATAGCAAACAGTCTGTTGTCTTGCGAGCCTCTCCTAAGCTCTCTAGACGAATACAGAAACTATACGTTCGGACAAAAAATTCATAGATTATTCAATATCTATACTTCTGGATTTAATAACCATGGCTTGCTTGGCTACGATCAGAATGATCTGAATAAAGCTAATATCCTCGTCCACTGTTTTGGTAGCATTCTAGATAACAGTGACCTTTCTGAAAGAGGAAGTTATGATTTGTTTGCAAGTAGCCTAGACTCTGCTACTCGTCTCACACTCAATTCAATCTACTTCTCTGGTGCCGCTTCAGCAGTATCGGCTTACGGGACCTTCACATTTACAGAGTCGTCCTCTCTGGTAGCGTCTTGTATACAGGACGTAGAGACAACTGTAGAGTTAGTAAACTCAGCCATAATGAACAACGTGGAGTTGGTTCACACGTCAGGCGTAAGTAATCAGAATGAATTTACTCTTTATGATATTCAAACTGCAAAGAAGTCTTATGCTTTTAACAATCCTCTAATCAAACTAAAATCTATAAATGGATTGCCTAGAATTAGATTTACTATAAAAGGATCTGATCTTTCAGAAACTTACGGCCAACACAGAGATAACTCATTCCTCCATCCTGAGCACAATTACAAACTTAGTATTAAAGGCTTGGCTGCCCTTGATGATGGATCTTTACTCACAAACTCTAAACTAGGTGTTTGGATTCACACCAAAGCCGAGGTAGACGATACCAAGGCTACTAATTATGAATTCTCTTGGCACTTCAACAAGAATAAACAATGGGAACTAGTTCCTGTAAGTAAACTAACAAAAACTAAGATTCTTCAAGATCTAACTCACTTTATAGCATTTGATGATCCTGATATTGGTGAGGCTTCTTCACTAGCTAGACCATGCCGAGCACAACTCAGTGGAACAGTAGACAGATCACTCACAGAGTTTAATGAGTCTTACTTCTCAACTAAGGAAATTGTATTCAATACATTAAACAAATGTATGAATATAATTCAACCTGAGGCTTACTACAGAAATCATGGACAGGTTCATAGATTCGACCAGACTTACTATGTTGAAATTTTCATGATTCCAACCATTGACAATACAGATAAATTTATTCTTCTCGACGAGATCAGCTTAAGGAACGAGACATTGTGGGATTACACTAGAATAGAGCTGGACCCGGATCTCATTCACACAATGACCCACCCGCTGTGCAGCAATAAAAAATTAGATCTATCCCCAGACGACATAAGAACTATAATAAGATACTACAATAGTTTAGCTGGTAAGGGTGTGTCTAAGGGTCCTCTTGGAAGGGACTCGGCTAAGAGTTCTTATATCAATATGCCTAACGGCGGCGGCAGATTAAACTATAGATTCAGCCCAGAATGGTATAATAATACTAAAGCAGGGACTAACTCCCAATATACTCAGATAGATTTCACATAAACTAGGTATTCATATGATTGGTATTGTAGAAGTTTTTTATGGCAATGAAAAAGTAGCTGAAGAAGAGAACATGATTCTTGACCAGCTTGGTGAAGTCATTGCAACTTTTATGAGTTTACCAAGGGGACTTAGTAATATTGAATCAGCGTCTGCTATTCTAGATGCTTCAAATTACACCATCCGAGCAGCTAGTTTAGGAAAAGATGCTTTGGGCTATCAGCACCATGCTCACTTTCAAGGGTTGTCTGCATTAAATAGCAGTGGTAATGTGTATAGAGTTATCTCATTCCAAGATAATTCTGTATCTAGCTACCACACGAGCGCAGTCTACCAGGAAAGATTTTTAAAACTTTTGCCGGAGTTCTCTAAACCTACCATGACTAGGCTAGAGTCTACTTCAACTAAGGTTTCTTATTTACCTAGTAGTCTTGATATGGGGCATAATTTAAATCTTATGCCTAGTGGTGGGTTATCATCTTGTCTGGGTTGCTATGCTCCAACTGGAAGTTTTCAAATTTTTTATCTAGGAATCCCATCAGACCTAACAAATATTACTGATGATAATATCATTTGTTCTGGTCTATTTAATAATGTTTCGGGATTCAACGCATATCAGTCAATAGATTCTAGGGGATTTATTACCATGCAATCCTCCTCCCTAGTCGAAGGTAAGAATCTAGAAGCAGCGGGGATATACCCAGGACTGTTATTAACGCACTCCACTGGATGGGATGCGGCAAATGCAGACTTCAATGTTAAGTATCTTCTAAATATAAACTCAAAGGATTTTATTTGTTTAAATATCTTTGGGGGTATATACAATATAGGACTATGGTGCTATGATATTGGGGCAATGATGAGAAAGGGTATGTATCCTCCCTTCTCTCAATATGATAAGGAAGAGTTGGAATATAAGCTAGTTGCAAGAAAAACTTTTACGAAGGATCTAACTTATCAGCAAGACTATGGCCTCCCTGGGATTTTGGCTTCTGAAGATCTTAAATTAGTATGGACTTGGAGATTTAAATGAAAAACTTTGTTGAAACTTTAGACGTTAATGGACATTTACAAATAGTTAAGGTGTTCCGTAATGGCGAAGAAGAAGTTGTTTTTGATGATCCTAACGTAATCGTTTCAGGTATGGGGATGGGTTTATCTTATCTTTTTAGCCTATCAGGATCTCCAAATATATTAGATTATCAGCTAGACCGATTCCAAGTGGGAGTCAGTGGAAGTCTTGCTAAACAAGTTAGCTCTACAAATCAGCTAGCCGGTCCTCTTAGCTCTGCCGCAGAATATGGCGATAATGCTCTTCTGTATGTGATTGAAGCATATCACGCCATAGACTCACAAAACTCTATTGGCCCTGAGTTCTTTGGCTATATCCCATCACACAAGGTAAGCAAGGTTGGAGAGCGCAGTGTCCGATATACAATTACTCTAGATAAAGATTCATGCAATAACCTTACTAGAGACGGTAACGAAGTTGACCTAAATGAAATTGGGTTATTCATGAAAAATCCTCAAAATAGTAAATTGGCTCTAGATAACTCTGTATTAGTAGCATACAGATATTTTTCAGGTATTACAAAAACTGAAGATTTTTCTCTGATATTCAGATGGACGATTAACTGGTAAGATTATGGCTTATCTTCTAGATGATTTATATACAGCTTCTGGTTCAGCAAAGCCTTTCGGCTGTTGGACCGATGGCGTCACAAAGTTCACAGCGGCATCTTTTTATAACTACGAGCAGGATAACTTACCGTTATTTGATCTAGAAGAGCGAACCCACTTCTTGTGGGAGAAATTTGGCTATCCTACATCATCAATTCCTGGGATGGTCCTATTAGTTTCGGGCGACGCCCCCGAGGAAGTAATAGCCTGCCAGAGCAACATATTCCTTGATTTAAGTTCAGCCGTCAACGCGCTACCAAGACACCTGAACTTCCCAGCTATAATTGAAGTTGCTTCATTTGGTGACTTAGGAGATCTAGAAATCACAGATATTCAGATGGGTCCTAACGGGAGTCTGGAGATCATTAACCGATTAACTTACGATAAGAAGATTGGATATAGAGGAAGCTTTGATGGTTCCTGTGTAAGCACTGCTACAGGAGATCATGCTGATTACGGAAACTTGCTAAAGAATATAACATCATCAAAAGTAGATGATTACAATGGTCTGTTATTGTTCTTTGGTAACGTTAGAGGCTACTCTCCATCATCCTTGTTAGGTATTTCTGTATTCTCTGGCACAGACTATGCTTATAGCGACAGTTTAGCTTTAGTAAATCTTGATGAAAGAGTCTTAGAAGCATACACAGGTTTTTATGGCGTGCCTCCTGGGGAGACCCCTTACGGGGCAACCTTAAATTATGAATTTGGCAGACTGTCAGTGGGACAACTCACATTACCCAGCCAGATTAACTCAGCACAAGAGCTTCTAGTCACTTCTGTGCTAGCTGAAGAGACTACTACTAGTAATCTGACTGACTATGATCCAAGTTCTTATAATCAAATAGAAGGTTACTCATTTGGTAGTGAACTATACAGAAGTTTTACTTTAGGTCTTGCTCAAACAAGAAAAGTAAAAGGAGTTTATTACGGAAATAACATTAACTCAATTAAAGTTAATTCCTGTGCAGGTCCGATCTACATTAGAGGATTCTATTGCTCTGGAGATGGAGAGACATCAGAAATAGGTGTTACTGTCAAGGACTCCACAGTATACTTTGATAATCTTGCTGTTGCTAACTACATCAAGCATGGTGTTCATATTGAAAACTCAAATTTCCATGTTCTAGGGTCTTTCTTTGTTCACAGATGCTATGGTTTAGATTCTAACGGTGACCGTCTGTCTAAACCTTGGTTAGCGTTCAATAGCTTACTCAAAGAAGCTCCGAAGGATGATTCTGCTGGTGTCTACGCTCTAAACTCAACTCTAATCTTTGAGGATTCAACTAAAAGATATCAAGAATATCTTGGAACTAAAACTTCTGAGTATCCATCGGCCACTTACAAGCAAGGAAATTCTAACACTAGAATTGTAAGTAGAAACTCTACAGGATTTAAGTTAATAGACTCTTCAATTGAAGGTGGCAGATCAAGAGAGCTGTCTGGCATAACTTCGTATAGTGAGTTTACTTTCACAGACTTCTTAATGGCTGAAGGTAATGCTAACTATGGTATTGATCTAAAGAATTCTAATATTTCTTATAAAGGTCGCCTTGAAGTTTTTGGTAATACAAGAGGCATTAAGGGAGTTAACTCTGTCATTCTTAGCGATGAGTTCTCAATCGAGAAAAACCACTTGTATGGTTTATATCTAAATAACTCAGAGTTTATTTACGGGGCTTACCCACTGACTAACAATCGTAGATTAGACTTTGAATCTCTAAATCTAGCTTACGATCAAGGAAGCCCAAAGAGATACTCCTATAAGCTCATAGATAACGGTCAGCATGTTTACGCAGTAAACTCTAAGTTTGATATTCCGTCATACTCCTATGACACCCCATCCTACTTCGGTAGACTTTATTTAAAGAACGCTCACGGAGTAAATCTTGATAGGGACTTAGCACCCTCAATTGAGCTAGTAAACTCAATCGGTAAGTTTATTCACTTAACGTCTTTAAGAGAAGGCGTTGAATCTAGGATCGCAGAGGGTTCCCACCTACTAGTAAAAGACAACTCTCAAGCCTATATCTTAGGGACCGCTTCATCTGTCTGCTGTTTCTTAGCAGGATACCCAGAGGTTCCTACCTACCTTAAAACAAAATACTACGCTCCTCTTGTAGCTGATGATAACTCTACGATTAGATTCAGAGGTCCCGTAATGATTTGGGATGGTGCTGTTGGAGCTTATGCTAAAGCAAATTCAAATTTAATATTTGAACCTCATAAGATTGGTAGTGAATCTTTGGATATCAACGGCTTTAACTTAAGCGCAGATACTAACCACACAATGATTGAGATCAAGAGTAATAGATGCTGCTTAGTTGCAGATAAAAACTCAAATATTATAATGGAGAATCTTGGAGATTATCACTCTCATTGGGGAGCTACTGATTTAACAAATACAATCTATCCAACTGATGCTTCATATCTAAACTATCAAAATTATACAGATAAGGGATATTTCCAATTCCTTCCTAATCCAAACGATGCAGAAGCTAACGGAGCAGGCGGTATTTCACAAATAACTTACTCTACAAGACCCTCTACATGCAGAATGCAATCAGCCGGAGGTAATTATTACTGGTCTAGAGATCCTTTCAATGCTGATCCTTACCACTTGTCTGCTTTAACTCAAGGAGGTCTTTGTGTTAAAGCTCTGAACGGCTCTCACGTCAATGTGAAAAACGTCCACTTCCCATGTGGTTATTGGAATGCTAGCTCGGTGATTTATGATTACACCGCAGCAGATGCCTTCTGCTCAAGAGTATTTATCTGGAACTTGTCTAATGACTCGACGATGCACGCTAGATTCCTAAGCGTAAGTGGAACATATCCCGCAAGTGCGGGATACCATGGTCCTTTCGCTGTTTGGACAAGTGCAGCTAACGCAGCAGCATACGCAGCCCCGTCATCAACACCGGACACGTCAACCTTATCTGTGTTAGATTATTTTGGTAGCGGGCTCCCTAATACTTGGCAATTACCAGATGGCACTAGTGCAACTTATGGTCAAGGTGGATTCTTCAACCAAGGACCGTTTAGAATTTACAGAGGAGTAGACTCCTTTGCTAATCAATTGTATCATCCTGGATCAGCTCCGGGACTTGTAGTTCAGTTATATGCTCAAGGGTATAACCCATCTGGCGACTTGTCTTCCATACCAGAGACTAGCGGTCTTTACGGAAAAGTTCTTAGGGTATCGGAAGCTAGCGGTTTAGAGTCTAGTGGTTTTTATTTCTGTAATGAATTCCTAAGACCTAATCCAAACTCTATAATGTTAGATGAGTCTGCTGCAAATACATTTGCAAATTCAAAGAATGGAGCTATGGGAACTTCTAATAGACCACAGATCTGCACGATTTATATAGCTAGGAATGATCAGTATGGAGAGGGTCGAGAGTTCTATGCAGCCGCTCTAGGAAGAGGATTTAAGAGTCCTAACATATTTGATATACTAGAAGAGAACTGATATGGTTTACGAAAGTAATTTTAGATTTCATGATCCCGTTAGATACTTCACGGCTAATGATCCATACTATTGGGAAATAGATAATATTCCATTAAAGCAGTTAATGGAAAACGATCTATGGCTGAAGGATCAGCTAGAGGCTGGTATCAAAGTTACTATTGATGAAATAGACCGATCAGGTTTCAGTGAGCTAAAACCATATTCAGAAGAAGTAGATAATATCGTTAAAGTTAAGCCTGGGCGTTTTACTGCTAGGATAAACGACCCAATGGTGGATCGTAGATTACACGATATTAGTCGAATTGCAGGCGAAGTCTTCGATGAAGATCATGCTTGGCGAGTTGCAACCTTAGCTTCTAGTGGTATTAACTTAGGGACTCTTACATCAGGTCTGACAACACAAAATATTGCTGATGACGCCACATACATGAATGGTCTGTATGAGAGAGCATTCACGGCGGAAACGGTTTCAACATACCTGCCTCCACAACCAATGGATGCTGCAAACACTAGAACAGTAATTCCAGCCAACACAGAACTTGCTATTCCTGGGTTAGATGGTATGTTCATTATTAAAGACCCTGAGGGTGTCGCAGCAGCATACAGATTTGCTACGAGCGCCAACGAAGGCAACTATGTAAAGTATGTAGATAGATTCTCCACAGCAGTGACTAGAGGATTTATTCACTCTGGGAAAGCAATTGAACAAACTCTTATTAAGTTTTGGCGAGGTGTCACTAGAACAGCAGTTGTTGATATTCCTAATGAACTTAGTTTAGAGATTCCATCATTTAATTTAAATGATTTTAATTACATTGACACAGACGGCACAGTAAATCAAAGACTAGATGCTGAAATTAGAATAGACTTACTGTTTATTTATTCTAAACCTGTAGATGCTCCAAGCACTAAGATTCGTAGTAATCTAGGATCAGAATTCTCTAGAACAATTACTCGCGCAGAGTTAGGTTTAGTTAAGGGTGCCGGTGTTATTCTAGATAAGACCGCGAGAGCTTATGGAAAAGTTAACGAAGCTATTGCAGACGATCTTGGGACCAAGATTTTTGCTAACGTTAATGACTCTCTCTCAACATCTGGAGGCTTCGAACGCGAAGGAATTTACGGATCTTTCCCAGTCCCAGATGACCTGATGAACCTAACGCCTCTTCTGATGGAGAACTTGGAAGAGGGCCATCCTTTATTAATTGGGCAAAGCATTCTCCCAATTGCTTATGTCGTAGTTAGAAAGCCAGAAGGAGCCTCAACTCAAGCTGTTGTAACTAACAACGATATTATTGATATCAGACCTTTCTTTAGAACAACAGAACTGTCTTATAATGAAAGAGCAGGTATCGCAGCAGCCTCTCCTCAAATTTCTTTTGCTAACCCCGTTGTTGGTAGATTAGAACTGAAAGATAATCTTAGAAAGGTTAAGCAATATATTGACGACGCTCTTCCTACGCCTGGGAATAGCGGAGGGGGCGGTGGAGGAGGAACTCCATCGGCTAGGACTTCTGTAGCTGAAGTGATAGGAACAGGTTATATCCTCGGTGGTTTAAACTACGGACCAGAGGCTGCGATCATAGACTTTGAACGTAGATATCGTGGAAGATCTCCTGCTAGTTTAGCCGAGTCTCAACAAATATTAGTCGATGATTATGGCTACCCTCAGTATCTTGTTGATAACAATATGCTAGATAATACTCCTGGTTGGGATAAGGCATTCTGGGCTGCTGCCGCAGTAGGTCAACCTGTAGAAGCTAATGACTTCATAGATATTCTCTATACGGATGCGAATCCTAATCAACTTAATGGACAACAGAAACCTAACTATATTGATATAGGTTCTAAAGGGGTCGGTAAAAGCACTAGAGTAAATACTAGAGGACCTAATGGAGAGAATAACATGTGGACCGGGGCTTCCTGGGTAGCTATGACTTGTCGTAAAAGGATAAACTTTGATAATCTAGACGCTTCAGCTTTCGATGATTATTATGTAGAAGTAGACACTGTAAATTGCAGTTTAATGATTAATGTAGCGAATGCTAATGATTGGATTTCGATGAATAATATTGTAGTAACTAAAGAAGGCCCAAGCTCTTTCGTAATTCAGTGTTTCTGGAGTCCTTACATGATGAACTATAACAATAACCCAGCCATGACTCTTAACGATCTGACTCAGGCTTATGGAAAGACTGGAGATGCTAGATATAGTCGAATTAGAACAGATCCACTACTAACAGCAGGAACTTGGGTATGTCCTGCCTCTTTCGCAACACAAACCTCTACAGGAACAGCTTCCTTAGCAGGAGCACCGACAACTGTTCAAGGAATAGCTACACTTCCTTCAGTTCACTTTAGAGTGATTGGCATCAGATCAGACCTAGAAAGTAACTTGAAGACTTACGACACAATAGCTACTCCACTTAGATTGTCATGAGTTTCTTTCCTTGTGGTGATGAATACAGACCAGGGTATAGGCCGCTACCAACACCAATAAAAAAGCCTGGCCCTGGCGGTGGGGATTTGATCGCAATACCTCCTGACGATCCTGTCCCCCCTAGAATCATTCCACCACACGAAGAAAGACAACCAGTTCCTCTAGACCCATCACCTGGAACCCCGACACCAGGAAGACCTACAGGAGACGAGACTCCTTACAATCTCTTCAAATGTGAGGAGACTATAATCTATTGTCCTAGCCCTAACTCAAACGTAATTAGGCGAGTAAATAGGAGATGTGTTGCTTCTCCACCAATAGTTGGTCTGCCTTCCCCACAAATAGCTGCTCAATACCCGTTTAGAACTTTACAAAACTGTCAGGCTAGTTGTGCTGGTGATACTGGAGATAGGCCATGTCCTCCTGGTGGTCCTACAACGGGGAGTCCTAGAGGTGTTGAACCTTACACTAAATGGGGATGTTTCCGAACTCCTATCTTCTGTCCTGATAATCAAACAATTAAAAATTATAGAAGGCAGTGTAGGTCTATTAGTCTAACTACCTTTCCTCCACCACCCCCGATTGCAGCAGATTACCCACACGATACTTTAGAGCAATGTCAACTAACTGACTGTGCCCCGACCTCTGACCAACAATGCCCACCAGAGTATGGAGATACTCGGATATACGCCATTCCTCCGATACCTCCTACTAGGGATAATCCAGTTGGATTAGAACCTCCACCGGATATAACTTTACCAACAGATCCTCGAAGACTATTGGATGTTGATCGGACCACATCCATTAATACAGGAACTATCTCACTAAGAGATAGGCTTACCTTTGGTATTGTAAATCCAATCAATGTTGATGAAGGGACTAACACTTCAAAGATAACAGGAATATCAACCCTCAGAGATTCACGAGGCGGTTCTTTATTCTTAAGCCAAAACTTCTCATCTAGCTCTCTGAACCAGATGTATGATAATATTAGAAATATTTTCAATTATACTGGGAGAGTGAGGGCATCCTCGGTCGCTAATACAAAACATTTAAATGTTTTTGGTAAATCAATCGCTACAGAAATTGGTTATATTTTAAACAACTATGATTCTAGTAGCTTATGGAAAGAAAAACATATATTAACCTTAACTTTAGATAAAATCTATGATAGTCTAACTACTCCTTTAAAAGTAGCTATTGACAACATTTTAGATGTTGATGGAAGAAAGATTAAAAAAGAAATTTTCTTAAGAGGTATTTTTAATCATATTATTAATAATACCGTAGACTCAATCGACGTTAATTATTACATTAATTTATCTAACCAAACACCCAACAGATCTCAACTAACTCTTGGTTCTACAGACCTCAATGGTAATCCAAAAAAAGTTTTAGACTTTGTTCAAGGTAGAATGCAAAGTGCTGATCCAAACCGATACAAAGAAGATCAACACAAAATTGAAGTCGCCAGACTTAAGTTCCTACCTACAGATATTAAAGCTAAAATCTCTGTCGAGACTGTAGCAAGCGCAACCTACACTGTTGGGTTGGAGGATGCTGGGATAGCCTTCGTCAACCCGTCAGCCGTTGTAGACCATGTTCCTCTAGGCGCAGGAGATGGTTATTACATAACCCTTGAGACATCTAGTGGAGAGATGCCAATTGAATTAGATACCTCTCTCAGCGCAAGTTATTATCTACCTCTAGCAGATAGAAAGATAGCTTTGAATTTACTTAATCAGCCCGCAACAATTAACTTTTTTGTTTCGTCAACTTTCCTAAACTCAGAGCTGTCTTCCGGGTATCAAGAGTCTTTCACTGCATCTGCCCAATATTTTAAACTAGATTTAGCATCAATTAGGAACAACATAAAACCAGGATTATTCATCAACCAGGTAGAAGCTAATTACGTTAAATTATCAGCTAGCGCAGACATTACAGAACATTCAAAAACATATGGAGCAAAAGCTGTCAAACTAAATGTTCCTTACGATGATCCCTTTTTCCAATACGCAGATGTAGAAGGTCTAGTAAGACTTGCTATGAATGAGATCACATTCCAAGAGGCTGATGAGAATGAATCACCGAGCGGGAGAAACATCATTCTTAGAAGTATTCCTGATGCAATCATCATATACCCTGCCAAAACCACGGCAGAAAACCCATTCAATGCTAAATCAGTAATAACTAATATAACTGATACGCATGTTGTTCGTTATCTAGAAACAACAACAAACATTAATGCCACAACTGAGAATTTATTAAACCGCCCATCGCTTCCTTATAAGTTCACTTTTGATTATCTGAATACTTTTAAGGTTGGGCTAGTAGGATTAACTGATACACAAAATATCGTGTATGTTTATGATTCAAACGACTTTCCTGTATCCTACCAGGTATCTGGTCGGTCTGCGGTTGGAAAAGTTATTTACGATGTATTAGAAAATAGACTAAATAAGAGGTATAGTTTTACTTATTTAACTTGGTGGGATTTGTATAGAAGACTAAATAAGAAGGACTTTACTAAGTTTATATTCACAGCACCTGAATTTTTACTTAATCAGATGGCGGTGTCTTGGCGAGGATATCAATTTAAAAACGTATTATACAGAGGTCCTAATCAAGCTCCAAATAACTTGACAGTAATTGATCCTAACATTGATGATCCGATCATTCTGTCAGAAACAATAGATAGATTTTTGTAAAAAAACTAAAATATTTAGTTTATAAAATAGATTTAAGATAAATACCTTTATAGAGGATAGTATTATGTCAAACTCAAATGAAGTTAAGATGTTCCTAGAAGGCTGCGATTGGGAAAGCCTTGGCCTTTCACCAAAGAAAGTTGTTTCTGAATCAGTCGAAGACTACCACCAGCAAGTTAATGAGTCGGATGATTTAGAAGCTGGTTTCTACGATGTCGATGGAGAGCTATTCTTTGTCAGCGAAAATCAAGAAGTATTTGATGTCTTCACTGACGAGGAAGAGCAGGTATTTGTTTACCACGATGACTACGGTTTACACCAAGTTTTTGAAGGTGAAGAATCCCTGATGTTCGAAGAAGTTGATACTGATGGCTTTGAAGTCCTTGAAGAAGAATTTGAGGGCTGAATATGAATCATTCTTACCCAAGCATAAGTGTCTCAAAGTTTTTTGAAGACATGCTAAACGAGGGTAAAGTTAGACCAGAGGCAAGTCCTATGACTGCCTCTGATCCTTCTATGCCTGATCTCAGAGAAATTCCTGATGTTGATATCAACGATTTATTTGGTGCTCCGAAAGCTCCTAAGAAAGTTGTTGCTGAAGCTAAGGAATCATCAAAAGACCTAAAACAAGAAATGCTTGAACTCATGGTTGAGTTCAAGCAAGTTGTTCAAAAGGCTAACAAGCTATTCTCGGAAATGACAACTGTTGGGAGCCTGGGAATGCATTTAGGTAATCCTGATAATAAATCTAGAGACTGCTCCAAGAAAGAAGAAGCTAAGAAAGGCTACAAGAAACCGATGAAAATGCTCAAGAGGAGACAAAAATGAGATACTTAAAATATGTTAGAGTAGATGAGCGAACTGATGTAAGAACAGATAGAACTGACGCAGCCCACGAAGATTATTTAAAGCTTAAAGCTGATGCAGAAGCTGGAGTTGAGGGGGCAGCTAGAAAGGCCCGCATAGCAAGGCTTAAGACTAAGGGTCAAGGTTACAAAGATGAGATCGCAAGAGGGGCAGTCCCAGACTCAAAGATATCTCGCAAAAAGGCTCTAACAAAAGCCAGGAAGTTTAGAAACCTAGCGGCTAGAATAGAAAGTCCTCCACAACGGGAAGATGCCGGTGTTATCCCTTTAACTCTTCCAATGATTGCTGAAACCAACAAGAAACTCCGTGATGATCGAGACAGAGATGCACTAACCCAGATCTACAGAAGCAATTATCAGGGTGAGGTTCCGAGTCCCCCGCCGAGGGAGCCGATGCCGCCCGGTCCTCCTCCGAAAAAGGGGAAAGATGGTCCTGCTGCGACGTATCTCAGATCTAGAAGGGATTCGAGGCAATCTGGGCGAAGTAAAGCCAGACAAATTGCGATTGCTAGAAGCCAAGGAAATCCAACGGGTGCGCCAGGAACACAGCCAAGTGTTACGGGCCAACTCCAGGCAGAACCCCGCAAGAAAATCAAAGCGGGGACATGGAAGGGAAACAGATACCCCCATGACCTCGGAAGAACAGTCCCTAAAGAGGAAGCAGATAAATGGGAACGTGAAGACAGAAGTTGATTATACATAAGCCTTAATACATCATGAAAACTTTAACAAGAGTCATCTTAGAAAAGAAAGGTCGCTGCTGGAAAGGTTACAAGCCAACTCCAGGCAAGAAGCCTTACTCACCCGGCTCTTGTATGAAAGAGGCTAGAATAGCTACTTTACAAGAAGCTAAACTAATAAAGTCTAAGAAAAAGAAGAAGGGCGGTAAGTCCCCTGCTTGGCAACGCAAAGCAGGGAAAAACCCTTCAGGCGGTTTAAACGCTAAGGGTGTCGCATCATACCGTGCAGCAAATCCAGGCTCAAAGCTGAAGACTGCTGTCACAACCAAACCATCTAAATTGAAGAAGGGCTCAAAGGCAGCCAAGCGTCGTAAGTCTTTCTGTGCTCGTATGGGCGGAATGAAGAAGAAGCTTACAGGTGCTAAGACCAAGAAGAACCCTAATTCAAGAATTAACAAATCATTAAGGAAGTGGAACTGCTGATGAGTTTCTTATCTCTTATTAACGAGTTTTCTAGCAAAAATACTGAAGTCTTTAGAACTAAAGAAGGGACTAAAGGAAAAAACAGAACAGGAGTCCTTAAAGCTCAAAAATCTAAAGTTAAGGTTTATGCAACAATTATGGACGCTCTTAAAAATGGGTCCATTGGAGATGTTTTTTCGACCGACGGATCAGATAGACTTTATGTAATTACTAAACAAAAATGGGGTAAGGATCAAGATCAAGTTGTCGCTGGTAGAGTAGCTAAAGGCTTCACTCCTGGCTCTTCAACTCCTTCATCAGACTTCAAATCAATTATAAAGCATTCGGTTAGAACAAAGGCTAGATATGGTCAGCCTCTCTCAAAAGAGTTGAAACAAAAATATGCTAGTCGAATTAAAGCTACAAAAGGAACATAATATGCTATTAAAAGAAGTAAGAGTTTTAACCGACTTACAGGTTATATCAGAATCTCGTGATACAGGAATAATGTGCATTCGAGGAACATTCCAACGCGCAGAGGAGGAAAACCACAACAAGCGAGTATATCCTAAAGCAGTATTAGAAGGTTGTGTCAAGTCCCTGCAAGAAAAGCTAAACGGCAGAGAGCTTGTTGGAGAACTCGACCACCCTGCTGATGGAGTTGTAAAACTTCAGAATGCTTCTCATTTAGTCACCAAGCTTGAATGGAAAGGCAATGACCTTATTGGAGAAGCTGAAATTCTTCCAACCCCAGCAGGTCAGATCGCAAAGAGTCTTATCAATGCAGGTGTGAAGATTGGCATCTCAAGCCGTGGTATGGGAACTCTTAGTGAATCATCAGAAGGCACAAAGATTGTTAACGCTGACTACAAAATGATTACCTTCGACCTTGTTGCTGATCCGTCAACCAAAGGTGCATATCCATCACTCGCAGAATCAAGACAACACGCTCTAGATTTTGTTGAGAACGTAATCAAGCCTGCAATTTCTGAAAAAGCTTTTGTCGCTCGTTTGAAGAAAACCCTAGATGAATCTAGAAAAACTTCTCAGTTATCAGAAGGTCTGAGGAGATTAGAAAGACAACTACTGAGCAAGAAAATGTCTCCAAAAGCTAAAGAGCAAGCTAAGAAAAAGCAAAAACAGAAAGAAAAGGTTAGATTTGATAGTGAAGAACCTAGGACGCAATCAGTGGGCGAAAGTAGAGCACAGGCCAAGATGAAGCTTGTAAAAGCTATCCAAGAAATGTGCGGTCCTAAGCATGGCAGAAGGAGACTAAAAAAGGTTGTGGAGAATAAGATTAAACCAAAGACTGGTTTATACCGTCCTGGTGTGAAATCTCCTGTGGTGCCAATAAAGGCTATTAGGGGAGCAGATAAAAAATTTCATGATTCTCGCGCAGTGAGTAATCAAAGAGGAGAAAGCTAATTATGAGACCACTAACACTAGAAATTTTAATGGAGCAAGGTTGGCTTGGTAGGGCTCTTATGGGAGCCGGAAGTCTTGCTAATAGAATTGGTAGCGCCCGTAAAGGTCTTGCTACTAGAATAGGTAACGCTCGAAAAAGTTTTTCTGATCTTGGGAAACAACCACCTACTAATAGCTGGTGGAGAAAAAAATCAGGACCAAGACAACTACAATTTAATTTTGATCCACCAGCAAAGCCAACAAACTCAAATCAAGCAGCAGCAAGACCAAGACAACTAGAATTTGATTTTAATCGAGCAGCAGCAAAACCAGGATCACAAGACCCCAAAGCGAAAACTGCTGCTAGAGTTCCATCAGCAGCAAGCACAGGATCACAAGATTATAGAGCACAAACTCCTGGTAGGATTCCGTCAAAGGTTCAAAGTAATCCTGTAGTATCAACACCATCTACACCGAAGACCCCAAATCTTAAATCAAGAATGGCTAGAGCTAAAGCAAGAACGTCTATGGCAAGAATGCCTACGTCTACTCGTAAGGGGAATCCAAATGATACTCGTAAGGGTAATCCAGATGATTTTGGTTATGGTGTTCCTGGGTTGGATTAGGATGATTAAAATAAAATTTATTTAGTTATTTTTTTATATAATAAGTAGATACTATTTAGAGAGGAATACTATGAGCAAGAGAAAGAATAAGATGCAATCAATTGCAGAAATTCTTCCTGAAAATCTTTCAGAAGAAACTGTCAATAAGGTTGCTGAGTTAGTCAGTGAGGCTATTGAAGAAGGAGTTGCTCGACAAGTAGAAACGTTAAGCACGAAATTCCACGCTCTTCTTCGTCTAAAGATTGACGAAATGAAGGAGCACGCTCGTGCAGAGTTAGAAGCCGAAGATCCTGAGTTCCGTAATCATGAAATTATGGAATCAATCAAAGGTATGCTTGCTCTAGAGGTTGCCCCTCAAAACGTTGATTCAATTGTCGAAACTCAGTTGAACGAAGCCGCAGAAGCAGTTGAAGATTCAAAGGCTGTTGAGGCTGAACTCGACAACCTGCTATCTGAAAACGAAACATTAAAGAGAACTCTGAAGTTAGTGGAGTCTAAGCTTCACAACATCAATAAAGAAAATAAGAAGTTGCAGATTCAGCTTGAACACAAGAAAGCTGACCTGCAAGAGTCCAGACTTCAGGGTAAGGCAAAGCTCGAAACTCGTTCAATTGATGAGTCTCGTGAAGAGCCAAAAGCAAGATGGAATGATAGTTTAGTTCCAGGAGTTAATCTTGAGGAGCTAAGACGATTAGCAAACATAAATTGAAATTGGAGA
>Ga0099848_1000107_pt1 | contig 33079 bp, 50 predicted proteins | sample CB_VirMetaG_3_FD_78179 | JGI IMG/M metagenome (GOLD analysis project Ga0099848, IMG submission 78179) | Freshwater to marine saline gradient viral communities from Chesapeake Bay - CB_1508_1S Viral MetaG | ecosystem: Environmental > Aquatic > Marine > Coastal | place: USA: Chesapeake Bay...
CTAAAGAATCCACATTTTCTATTGACGCTGCTTGGTCTGAACCGTACATCGTTCTATCCTTAGTTATATGGAATTCTATGCATTTTGCACCAAGTGCTGTGGCAATAACACATGCATCATGACCATTATAATGGTTCGAGAATCCAACCTTTATTCCTGGGTACTTCAGTGTTAATGTAATAATATAGTTTAGATTTAATTCTTCTGCTTTGGTTGGATATGTACTAGTACATGCAAGAATATATGAAACATTTTTTAATAGTTTCATTGCTCTGTATATTTCTTCTTCTGTTGTCATACCTGTAGATACAATAACAGGTTTATTGGTTCTATTAATCTTTTCTAAGAACTCCTTATTGGTCAATAAAGCAGAGGCGATCTTATGAAAATCAACATTAATAGTTTGTTCTATCAGATCAACAGATTTTTCATCCCAACAAGATACACCAAAATCCAAACCAAGAGACTTGGTGTAATCATATAACTCCTTATATTGCTCTGCCGAGAACTCTAATCCTTCTTTTTGTTGTCTATTTGTTGTGCCCCAAGGACTTTCTCTTGGTGTGTCTAATTCTTCTTTAGTGTAAACACTTTCAATATCTCTCTTTTGAAACTTGACTGCATGGCAGCCTGAAGTTTTTGCCTTCATAATTAATTCTTTTGCTAATTCCATGCTACCGTTATGGTTTATACCAATTTCTGCTATGATGTATGTTTCTGTCATTTTTTATTTTCCTTTTATAGATCACCAAATAGTTTTTCCACCATCTATTACTAGATTGTGTCCTGTCATATAGCTACTAGCATTCGATGCTAGAAAAACTATAGCAGCTTTATATTCGTTTATATTTGCCATTCTTCCCATAGGTATTATGTTTGATAGTTTTTCAACAAATTCTTCTGGATGATCGTTAAATACTCCAGTTGGACTCAAACAATTTACCCTAATACCTCTTGTTGCAAAATAAACAGCCAAATATTTGGTCATACCAACTACTGCATATTTAGCAGCGGAATAAGTTATTGGTTTGACTGGCTGTTGTGTTTCTTCTAATCCGGGTTTACGATATATTCTTTGATCTGGGGCAATTACTGATAAATCTGATGCTATGTTTATAACAGATCCACCACCAGTATTAAGCATTTTATTACAGACGACTTGAGAGCATATAAAAGTCCCATTTATTATTGCATCTAAACCATCTTTCCAGTATTCAACAGACATATTTTCAAATCTTGTCTCATTACTTATTGAACCGTCTTTTTTTACTTTTGGGTCTTTTGCTGCGTTATTAATAAGAATATCAATTTTATCTATTTTGTTTACCATATTTTCTATAGAAACTTTATCACATACATCTACAACAAAATATGATGCACAATTTTTATTAAATTTTTGGTTTAATTCTTCGGTTTTTGCTTTAACAGTTTGTTCGTCTATGTCACATAAAATGACATTACCACCAAATTCCACTATTGCTTCAGCGTGTTTTGGTCCCAGTAAACCACCACCACCAGTAATTAATGCAGTTTTGTTCGACAAATCAAATGGATTCATAATAATTCTCAAATTTATCTTTTATGTTCTGAATGTATTTATACTCATTACCAGGTGATTCTCTAGCAACCTGTAAAGTAAAATCAGATTTATAATTACAGTATTTTAAGGTTCTAAAAATTAATTCAAAATTAGTATCACCTGTAAATGGTTCTACAGTCTTACCATTTTTTCTATCTTTTATATGAACATTTTTTATCTTATTAACCAAAGTATGAATAAATTCTTCATGTTGATTGTTATAACTTGTTATATTACCAGTGTCATAAGTAACATAAAACATTTCATTTGAGTTAACTATATCCAAAGTTTTTATTGGATCTAATTCTGGTTCAAAAAGAAAAATTAATGATGGATATTCTTCTTTAAATTTATTAATATTTTGAATAAAAAGTTTTCTTCTATAATCATCTTCCATACTACTCTTTTCGAGAAGAGGAATTGTTATTGAACTTATATTATTCTCTATAGCATTATCACATACTTCTGTAAGATTTTCCTTTAAGAAGGTTATGTCTTCTATTTCTTCATGAATAATATGATCGCAGCATATGGTATTGATTTTATAATCTGCCAGATATTCTTTAAATAATGGATTATCACGATATGATGATTCTGTTACTAACCACTCAATATGAGACAACCCCAGTTCATCTATGAACTTAAATTCATCTTTCCATGTATCGAATGGAAATTCTTGTATATGATTTTTAACGGGAGGAGATAATCTTCCCTGAATGATACCTAGTTTCATTTGAAATTATAAGGAGTGGGTGCTTTTGTATCCAAAACAAATTCGTTATTGAAATTAACTATTTGTTGACGAATATCTACACCAACATTCTTACTCCATTGGTTTAAAAGTTTTTGCGTTATATTACCCATAGGTTTATCACCCAATTTTACAGAATTTATAGATGAAACTGGTAATAAGCAAAATGGTGTTGCTGTCATAAACGATTCATCTGCTGTATATGCGTCATAAAGAGTTAAGTTCTTTTCTACACATTTTATACCTAATTGTGAACACAAATCAAAAATATAATCTCTAGAAATGCCTCTTAATATATTTCTACCTTCTGGACTATAAACAATACCATCCTTCACAAAGAAAACATTATCTCCACTGCCCTCTGCTATAAACCCGTCTTGATCTAAAAGTAATGCCCAGTTATTCTCACCTTTAAACTGTGATGCTTCTATATTAGCCATCTGATAATGGATTCTGCTTCTATTTTTTATCTTAGCATCTAAAAATTGTTCGGGAATAGCGCGTTGAGAAGTAACAACAGCATTTATACCGACATCAAATAATTTACCCATACCACTAACCGTCCATTTTAATGGAAAGTCTGCTACTATTACAGTTGGTTGGACTTTATCAAACAAATGTGAATAGATGCCAAGCGGTCCTCTACTAACATTTATCATAAGTCGATGTTCATCTGTATCTTTAAATAGATGATCATTCACTTCTACAGTTTTATTACAAATATCGATCAATTCTTCTTGAGTATATTGAATTGGTATTCTTAATATCTTTAAACCATTAAAAAGTCTTGTTATATGTTCTTTTAATTTAAATTGCTTCTTGTTAAAAGATCTTGTCATTTCAAAAACCATATCACCAAACATCAAAGCAGAATCATATATTGAAATTTTAGCATCAATTTCATCTATAAATTCACCATTAAAAAATACTTTTCTGCCGGACTTATTCATGGCATTCTCCATATAATTTATTTTTATACAATAACTTACACAATTCTAAATCTTCGTAACTATCTATCTCAAACATTTTCCAACTTTCCATTAAAGATAAACCAATTCTACCACCTAAACGATTATTATTATTGATTAATATGTTCTTTCTAAAAACATAAATTGAACCATTTTCCACGAACTGTGGATTACTATCTTGTCTGCGGACTCGTTTTTTATAATCGTAATTTACACTATTCAGTATTCCATTTTTGTTTTCCCATATAAGGAAATCTTCCAGTTTACATGCCGAGAATACGGAATCATAATCGTTCGTCAATAATGTTTCTATTGCATTATCAATATCTTGAGTTGTCCTTAATGGAGAAGTTACTTGCATAAAAATTACTGTTTCAAACAAGTCATCACTACCAACAACACCAAGGGCATGTTTTAATGCATCTTCTGATAAAGAAGTATCGTCAGAAATCGAATCTGGTCGTTTAATAGACAAAGCACCATATGATTCTGATACTTTTAATATCTCATCACTGTCAGAGGAAACATATACATTTGTTATGTATTTTGATTTTAAAGCTTGAAGTATTGAATATGAAATTAAAGGTTGACCATTAAAGTCAATTATATTCTTTTTTGGTATGCCTTTACTTCCACCTCTTGCTAATAATATACATTTCATTAATTCAATCTCTTATAAAAACCTATCAGTTGCTGTAATTAATTGTTCTAAAGTGTTATCTTCTTTTTTGTATCTTTTGAATAAAATTTCTGTTATATTTTTATTCAACCAGTTTACTATTTCTGGTTTATTCTGTCCACTGACGACATTTGATAGAACCATATTCTTTCTTAATCCACCAGCCATTGGCCAGATGCCACTATCGGTTGATATGAAAACTTTACAAGAATCTAATAGATATAGATCATCCAACATTGTTTTATCTTTTATTCTGGTGAAATCTATTATATGTTTATGACTTGGCATTTCTGTCTGTTTAGGATCACCTATTCTAACAACAGTAATACCTTTATTGGCATAATGCAATGCCAACTTAAAGAATGTGTCCTTATTGACATTTCTCTCTGGTTCACAATTATCACCATCCACTCTTTTCCAGTATGTTTTACCTTCTCTAAACTGCATCAATATAAACGGTGAAGGTATTTCATATTTTTTATTATAATCTTCATGTGGAAATCTAAGATAATATTGAACATCCTTTAGATTAGCCCAAACTGAAGGGTAGTTTCTACATACAGAACCAAAATAAACATCTGGCATTATTATATCATGTAAATCTGTATACCCGTTAAATTTTACATTTAGATGATCCAGATCATATTTTTCCTTATCGAAGAAAAATATATCATTCTCTTTTACATGGGGAATACACATGGCAAAATATTTTTGAAATAAAGACTCAACATAAATTTTTGGTTGTGTGTCATTATTCTTCTGTATAAAATTAGAAAGATTCACACATTGCTCTGCAGAATTACCCAGAGCATCTTCATGTCTCCATATACCATATTTCATTTCTTTTCATCTCCCCAATTCGAATATTTTTTAGTGTTTATTGGATTGTAATTTACTTTACCTTTAATTAAATTAATAAACATTTTATCAATGCTCTCTACAAGCATTGGTCTTTTTTCTTTAAATAACGATTCTGATTTTTTCCGATACTTTACTAATTCTTCATCGGTTTTACAATTAGCCATTGCGTCTTCAAGATACCAGTATCTTATATGAACGATTATAAGTTTATCAATTAATTCAGAAAAAGTATCAGAATATATTGAATCATATTCTGGAAATTTATTTTCTTGTAAAATTTTATTTACTCTGGTTTTGATATATTCGTCAAATGATTCACCTAAACTTTTCATGATAACTCCGGGAAAGTTTTCATAACATTTGTAAGAGGAGAAGTTTCTGATAAGTTTATAACTTCTACATTAATATTCTTAGCACTATCACTTAAAACTTTAAAATCCATCAATATTTCATCTTTCCAATGAGAAAATGAATCTGGGTTTTTAGTTATATCATCAAAATACCCTGCTTTATAATTCAAATCCACTCCACTTATATAAATTTTCTTACAACCACTCAATATAGCAAATCCAACCATATGAAGAGCGACTGTATGACCAGCACCATATGATTTACTATAATTTGTATATTTTTGTACATATGATTGTATCAGGGGAACTTCTTCTTCTGATACTAAAGATGATGCTCTATTATAACAAAAATATTTTATATTTAATAGTTTTTCCAAGTTGATGCTCTGATCAACTCCGATTGCAAATGCTAATATACCATTACATTCACCGAGTCTATTGAATTTATCATAATAATTTTCAACTCTTTGAATACTATTTGCCATTATCCAAAAATCTGGTTGTATTTCCTTAATCATATCAATACCGATGTTTGCAAATAATTCATCTGCTGTGCCACAAACAAAAACACAATATTTATCCTTTTGAACTGCTAATTGCTTTATTTTGCTCAAAAATCTTTTTGTTGATGGACCATTTGCAATAACTATTGCTGTTTTACTTTTGTGACTGTCTATAATATCATCTATAGATAGAGGTACTTTTAATTCCGCATATTTTGTTTTTACTGTGTACATTATTTTAATCCGTTTGTGATTGCTTTATCTAAAGAATTTGAAACACCATTATTCATTTCATTTGCTATATTAAAATTTTTGATAACAGATTCTATTTTTGAATTGTATAGTGATTCGTTTAAATTATTTATATTAACATTTCCATTCAATATATCGTTTAACCAAATTATACCATTAGAATCAAAAACATTTGATATTGATCTACTACCATAAAAAATTGGTATTGTTCCAGATAAAAAGCAATCTAAAAGTTTTTCTGTATAATATAAATTAGTAACATGATTTTCCATACAAAATGAAAATCTATAATCTGCAAGACCTTCTATTTTTTTAGTTATTTCTTTTCTACCCCTACCAAATACATCACAAAACTTCCCAAATTTATTGACCATTTCGTGTCTAAATGCATGTTCTTCACACATATTTTTATTTGATGCAATAAATGAAATATTTTTAGTTTTATTGTAAACTTGTCTTTCTTCACCATTTACCCAAGCACCGAATGGAGGTGAAATATGTATAAAATTTTTAGTATTTGAAAAAAAATCTCTATCATAAGATAGGATATATTTTAATCTATTACTATTATTTAATGCATAGTGATAATGTTTTGAGTGTATGGATTTTGGTTCAACTAAAAACAAACTACAGTTATCTGGAACATTTGTACTATCAAAATATATTACATTATCGGATGGACTATTATCTAAAATATTTTCCCATGTATTATTTAAAGACTTAAAATATTTTAAATCTGTATTCTGATAAGCACTCCAATACAGTTTTAATTTTTGTAAACTCATGATTTAAGATCCTCTATAGTTTTTGTTAGGATATCATAATCATAATTACCATTGCACCATCTCTTACCACCATGATCATTTGATTCTGAATATTTTGTTTGGAATGTGCAACCAGTATCCATGTTTAAAAATATTTTAGCATATAACGACCAACGACCTAAAGCCCATTCTGCATAAGATTTTGGTGGATTCGATTTGTTATAAAATATAGAACAACCAGAACCAACCCCACCAAAATGAACTATTCTAGAACCACAATCAAAATTTAAATTTGAAGCATAACCATTTTCTTTGCTGCCCAAATTATCCATACCACCATATTCTGTTGTTTTTAAGAATTTTATTTTTGCACCATTTGATAATGCAGAAAAAACCACAGGATCAAAAAAATCTAATGTTCTATGCTTTAATGGATTTGCCCATCCACCACACATTCTTACAAAATATTCAAAATCATAACTTGGTATTTTTGTTCTGTTTATACCGAATGCATATGTTGAAATTGTATCGTGATAATTATCCAATCCCCTAACACCACTCAAATTGTGTTTATATGCTCTTGGACTACCAACTATATCATAACCGTTATTGAGTTCATTACTTATAGTAGAAACACAATCTGATTTAAATATCACATCAGAATCAAAATGTATTACATGATCACTATTTGACCATTTTAATAGTGCATTTGCAAAACATAAAGCAGTTCCTGCATGTCCATTTTTCCATGAATCAGAAAATTCTTTTTGATTTGATACATTTATTATTTTTACATTTTTATGATTTACTATATCACCAGCGTATTTCAAATCATCATCGGTACAAACTATGTGTATAATTTTATCATGATATTTTAAATAACTTTCCAAAAACGGTTTCAATAGCGAGCCACAATTAAAAAATTCACTAAAGATAAATGGTTCAATATTCATTTTTTTATCCTAAAATAGTTTTAAGTATTTGTTTATTGCCTTCTGTTATATTGTTTTTATAATTTTTTATAAAAATAGTTTTATATGGTAAGTATTTTTGTCTAGCAGTTATCATGCTTTCACTATTATACCCCATATTAATATCATCGACCCAACCACCGGGTCCAAGAATAATAACATTCGAATTGGTCATTAAATGTGTGGATATACTACCTGCATTTCCAATACTAATAACATAATCACATAAAGAAAATAAAGAGCAATTTATATTATATGACTCTATTAATTCTCCTGGTTCCCAGTAATATTCTGGATCAAATAAAAAGTTTGGTTTATCAAATGTACAATTTATGACAAAAATTTTATTTTGTATCAAAATTTTTATCAAGTCTTCTAAATTATTATTATATCCTGGTAATTTTTTTAAATTTCTACCATTGATACAAACTATAGGTTTATTCCTATTTAATATTTTTTTTGTTTCATCAATATTTTTTTGCGGTGATTCAAATAGATGTTTTTTATTTTCAATCATATATTTTGTATAAGAAGAAAATAAAAATTTATATAAATGTCTATCAGGGTGTATTTCATCTATACATCTTCTATTGGTTATTATATCTTCTTCACTAACCAAATTTAATATTTTATTTTTAATAATAGCATCCCTACCTGTACATGATAGTTTGTGTATTTCTTTTGGTCTTTCTACTATAATTTTATTTTTAATTAGAGGGTATAAACACTCATACCCCTCAAAAATAACGACATGAGGTTCTTCTTTAAAATGATTATAATAAAAATTAACACTAGGATATGAATTAAATTCGTCCCAGTTTGATTCTAAAATTTTCATTTTATATATTAATCCCGTATTTTTGTTTGTAATTTTTATTTTTATAATATTGCATCAATGCTTGAGTATCCATGCCTTGTAATTTTAAATTCAATAATTTATTGTTAGGAGTTGTTATTCTTCTATTATCTGCTTCATATTCATGTTCGATATGATATAAATTGCCTTCAACTGTTCCTTGTTTATAACCAAACAAATGTAATCTTTGTTTTCTTTCAGCATCTTCCGGTCCATAACCACAGAAATCTTCATTCTCCATACCACAATCTATGTAAACATTTCTTTTTATAAAAATACATCCACCAGGAGGACATCCCCTAATAATACCAGGTGGTCTTTTACGGAAATGTAATTTTTCATTTTTATCGTGTATTCCCTTTATACCTTCAGTATATAAATGAAAATCAAAATTTGTTAAAAGTTTATTTCTTTCTTCTTGTAAAGATTTTGGAATTTCAATATAATTTTCATTAAATGGGAAACAATAATCAAAACCATCCATCAACAATTGTCTTGCTTTTATCAATTGCTCTATTGGTATTAACACATCAACATCATAAGGTATTACAATATCTTCTGTTGTTTCCGTTAACCCCATATTATATAATTTTGTTTTATGAAAACCACCTTTATCATTATAAATTTTGTATTTTACATTTAAATTTGTAAAATTTAATTTTTCAATAATAGATAAAGTTTTTGGTTCTCCAGCCTTCAAATCTATCTGTTCAACAATAATTACATTTGTTGTTAGAAAAGTATTTAAAAATCTTAAAATATGTAATAGATTTATTTCTCTATCTTCATTTCCTGCTTTTCTATATGGTATTAAAAAGCAACAATTTTTAAAATCATGCATAATATATTTCTTTCGTTATAACAAGAACCAGTCTTCACAGTATATATCTTGAGTCTCAGCAGGTCCTCTTTTACCAAACCATTCTTTAGGTGCTATTATTAACTTGTCTTTATTTTCTATAAACCATGCACCCCACCAACTAAAAGAACTATTAGCAATAATTCCGGACATACATGTTTTCATTTTATATAGTGAAATAAAAGGAGAGTCTGATGAAAAGAAAATATTTTTTTGATCAAAACATTTATATTGTTTTGCTCCTTCAATATCATCAGAAAAAACCATAAATTTAGTATTAGAACCAAATTTATTTTTTATTTTTTCTATAGAAGTTTCATAATATTCTTCAGAACAAAGTGGATGCACATCTGGGTACTTTAAATAATCTCCTCTACGAACATGTATAAAAACATAATCCGATAAAGGAGAATCTTCTTGTTTAAATTTTATTATGGATCTTAATTCATTTTCATATTGTTTAAAATATTTTTCAGATTGAAAATAACCAATTAAATCATCAACTTGTTTATTCCATATTTCTGGATTATATGAAAATTTCTTTTCAACATATGTTGATGTTGGTGTTATATTGCTGACAAATAATATGTCACATTTAACATCAAAACACTTAAAAAACATACTATTTTTTTTATCTGAAGTGAATAGTATTTGTTTATTTTTTAATTTTGAGTATGAATATACAGCACAAAATTGGAATAACTGATTTCCCAAGTGACCATAAGAACCAAATCTAGAAAATGTTATATGATTACTCATTTATTGTCTCAAAAAATTATAATCTACAATTTTATTTTCAATATCAGAGAAATCTTTTCTCTGCCATGCTAATGCTGGTACAAATCCATAACAAGGAACTAGTTTTTGTATATTAGAGAGATGAACATCTACTTCACCATCATAAATTTTATTATCGGAAAATTCTTGCAGTAGTAAGGGTATGACATTTTTTTTTACAGCGTAACAATGTGTTGTATAGGTTTTAACTAGTCTATGAACATGTGCTGATACTAATTTCGGAGTAATTGAATTGTGATTTCCTCCAAAATACAACAACTGCCAATCTAATGGTACTTCATTATAATATTGTTCAAACAAAAGATGTAAATTGTCATCAAATTCAACATCATCTTCCAATATTAAAACATTTTCCCAATCATTTGATAAAATATATTCAAATATTTTTTTATGAGACATACAGCAGCCTCTGTGCCCTGGTGTAATTTTTCCTCTTTGTGGTAGTGTTGCCCCATCAACTGCATTAAAATACTCCACATTTAGATTAAATTTTTTAAAAATAAAATCACATATGTCTTTTCTATCTTTTCTTTTTTCCAAATTTAAACATATAATTTTAAAATCATTTAGTTTCATGTGTATAATGCCTTACAAAATTTATAGTATTATTTAAATTATATGATGTCCAAGTTTTATTTGTAGGATCACAATTAACATTAGTAGTTGGCCAACATTTATCCCATTGAAAAAATAAAGATTTTATTGGTGCGTATACATTTAATTTTGGCAATACATCTTTAGCGTAACCAACATCTAATGGAATTTGTTTACTTATAGTATCTTTTGAATTTTTTATAAATTTTTGTATAGAATTATTTAAAAAAATCATAGCATGTGTGCCCAAACAATGTTGTAGTCTCATCCATTTTTCATTTACTGGAAGTGGTAAAAAATTAACACCAATTGTATTCCAATCACCACCAGTAGAATATCCAAGATATAGAACATCAGCATCATCAGGAACTTCTATTTTACCATCAATGACATATTCACCATACCAAATTGTGTTTTTTGCATCATCTTCTAATATGAATAATGGAAGATTTTCTTTATATTGCTCCATCAAATCATGGTGGCTTTGACTACAACCATGATTAAATGCTCTTATTTTTCTCAATTCTCTTGCGGAAAACCTATTACAATTATTGTATCCCAATTCTTTTAGGGTGTTTTCAAATCTATTTTTTCTTTCAACATCTCTATCCAGATTGATATATACTTTTTTAATATTTTGTAAATCAATTATCATTTTATAGTTCTTTTTAATCTTCTACTTGCTTGTGTATGTTCTATAACTATTTCTTTTGGTTCTTCAAACCATTTACAATCAAAAACTTTACAATAAGACTGATCAAAGAAATATGTCTTCAATCCTTCTCTATCATATTTATCCCAAACTTTTTGGAGACTTTGTTGTTCCCATCTATTTGGATTTTCTTGACTTTCTTTTTTCCAATCATCAATTAAATTAAAACATTTATCTGTATAATTGAAAAACATAGTACCACCTGCTAATGCTTCATTACCCCTATCGAATCCCCAAGGTCTTAGATGTACATTTTTTGGCTGATTCCAGACATTTGGAATAAAATAAGCACCAAAATCACATTCATATAATTCTTTTGAATCAAACACATTTGGATGGGACTTATATCGACCATCCGCATCTATCCACAATATTGATCTTTTATGTTCGTATAAAGCAGTTAGTATTACTTCTGCTTTCATTGTGCAGTTATGAATCCAAGAACCTTTACTTAATTTGGGATATGCAGCAAAATCTAAATTGAATTGCTTACAGGTTTCTTCTAATTGTCTTGCTTCTTCTTTATATTCTGGAGTATAAAAAGTAATAGTTACTGGGTAAATCATTTTCTATCCACTCTCTGCATCACTGATGCTAAATCATGTAAAACCACTGCTTTGTCTCTTCCATGTAATCTATCTATTTGACAATAATTTCTCGGAAACCATTCTGTTGTTGGTTGAACATCTGCCCATGCTTGTTGTAGACTCCATTGATCCCATGATCTTGTCATTGATTTGGATAGTTCCAACCATCTCTCTACCATTCTTATAACACTATTACACTTTCTAAACAACATAGTACCAGAATTAAACCACATTAATTCAGTTTGAAGTGGCCAATTCTTTGGTAATTCTATTTCTTCTCTTCCTACTGGAGTTTTCTTTCTTGCTCCAGGTTCTCCACGAACACCAAAATCCATTGGTGTATCAATAAACAAATATGGGTAACTCATTATTTTTGCGTCAGAGTCCACCCATACCACACAATCAACATCTTCATTTAATTTTTTAAGTATAAATTCAGGTTTGATATTACAATTATCAACCCAAGAACCTCTGTCTTTATATTTTTCTATATCACATTCTATACTGAATTTTTTACAAGAATCTTTTAGTTTTTTTGCCATATCGGCATATATTCCATTATCAGTATAAAAACTTATAATTTTAAATTCATTCATTTATTGTTTCTCAATTGTTTTTTTACATCTAAAGATCTTCTTCTAGAATCTCTTCTTTCTGAAATTGGAGAAGATGGTTTTAGGGAATCTTGTTTAATTACCTTTTGTATGGGTATTGTTTCTACTTTTTTCTCTATAGTATTTGGATTTTTAAAAGTATCTACCTTTTTATTTTCTCTTATTTGTACTATTGGTTTTTTTGGTTTTACTTCTTGCTTTGGTTCTTGTTTTGGTTGTGGTGGAATAAATTCTATTAAGGGAAAGGTAATTGGAGCATATTGTTTTAATTGCTCCTTGCCCTCACTTTCCCACCATTGCAAATCAAATTTAGGAACAAAAGATTCAAATATTTCACCACATTCCCAAGAAAACCATTTATATCCTCTTTTAATTGCGATTGGATACCATTGTTTTAAAGCATTGGAAGTTTGATCTAAAGTTTTATCATAATTGTATGCTTTCTTCATATCAAAATCTTTTACTTCATAGCAGTATTTTTCTTTCATACTATTTGCTTTTAAATCATTTCCTACCCAAATTACATTTTTGACACCAATATAATGTAACCACTGTATTGCAAATGTAACAGATTTGTGTGGTCCTCTAATAAATGGTTGATGACCAGTAAATAAATGTGCATCTAAATCTGAGTATCTAGTTGAAGTATCATATTTACAAGAAACCACAGACTCTGGTTTTGCTCCAACTGATATTTTACCTTCAGGTAAAACTTTTATTATATTCGGATTCGAATATGCTAAAGACCCTTCCGGTCCATGCATTTCATTCAAATAATCTGCTATAATCCAAAAATCAGGATTTGTTATTTTTCTTATAACTGTGCTTACTGCAACTACTGGAAGACCCAAACTAAAAGGATCTATTTTATTTAATGATGGACCAGAGCATGCTAATACACATGTATTGGTTGGAAAATATTTTTCTGACATATCATGAGTTATTTATCATAAATGATTCAATGGTTTCTTTAAGTTGTTTTGTATAATTTAAAGGATTTTCTTCAAATACAGTTACAGAGCCATCTTCACAACTCATAAGAATTACAATATTTTTTACAGGTATGCCAGTTTGTTCTTGGAACATAATCGCATATGCAGTTGCTTGCATAAAATATTCCTTGATGCTATCTTTATCCTTTTCAGCAGAGCAGGTCTTAAAATCGATTATAGACAAGTTGCCAGCGAACTCAGCAATACAGTCAACTCTACCTGCCAAACCCAACAGAGAGGATTGTAGTGCGGTTTCGAGTGCTCTAATGTTGTCTATCTTGTTTAACTCTGATTTTAATTGTAAAAATAAATAATATTCACCGGGAGAATAATCATCTGCATTAATTGTTTCATTATTTAAATATGCTTCTATGATTGAGTGGAACTTATTTCCACGACGAAGAACTCTTTTTGATTCTTCTGGATTCTTTCTTCGCCATTCAGCAAAGAACTCTCTCTTCTCCCAACCTGTGACTGTGGTTACAGAAGGATAAGAATTACCATCCTCTGTAACATAGTATCTTTTTCCGTCTATTTCTTTAGTTGTTAGTTTATTTTTTAATTCAACAGGTACATGATTAAATTTTTTCACTTAGTTCATCCTTTATTTTCTACCTCTAATCACTTCAGCCGCTAAGAGTCTTCCAAAAGCACCAGGATCTTCTTCTCCTGTATATTCTGGAACACGGTAACGCTTCATAATATCTGCAATTCTACTTCCTGTTGGTGCTGCTGGAGCAGGTGCTGCTGGTGTAGGAGGTGTTGTTAACTTCTTTGCCTTTCCTTGAACTGCTGCTGCTTTTGCTCTAACTTCATTTGAAAGTTTTCTCTTCTTTGCAACCTTTTTAGCAACTCGTTTTCTTCTCTCTGCTTGCTTTTGTGTAGTTTGCTCCACTGAACGACCAGAGCGAATTGCTTTTCTTGTTGCAACACCACCAAAATGTGGTGAACTCAACATTCCTGTGTGTGCTACTATTCTATCATTTTTTTCGCCGGGTGCAACAATATGTACGCCATTTCCTGTTGCTCTTAATTGAACTTTTTCGCCTTTGTGAAATACATGTGGCTCTCCCATATGCATTCTTACTTCTAATTTATGTTCAATTTCTCTATGCTTTTGTGGTTGAAGTTGCGGTCCTTTTTTACCAATAAAGGATACTTCATGTGATTTACCTGTTTCTTTAACTCTATTTTTTAAAGTTTGTAATTTTTCTAAATCTGCATTTGCATCCATTTTTGCAGTGAATGTTTTTGCTGATTTTTCTTCACCTGTCTTTGGATCTACCGTAACACGAGAAGCCATAGTCTCTTTTGGTGTTCTAAAAGAATACTTTGAAAGATATGCTTCTGCTAATCCTGGGTAATTTTTGGCTTCTGATTCTGGAACTCTCTTTACCTTTCCTTCTTTATCATAAACCAAAACTGTTTTTGGATTTAGTTTCTTTAAAGATCTGATTGATGGATAAAATTTTCTTCCATCTTGTTTGATTGGTAAATTCATTCTAGAACCGCCCTCCTCCAAGGAAAGACGGTTCTCAAGAATGACTAGTGCTAATTGCTCTACTAAGAGTTCGTAAATCATGAATCAGTTCTTGTTCTTCATTTTCTTGACCATACCCTCAACAACTAGAGATACGGTTTCGAGAATTGCTTCAATTTCTTCTTCTGATAGTTCTTCACCAACTGCTGCTTGTACATCTTCTAGAAGTGATACCATGAAGTCTTCATTTGAGGTTTCTTCCTCCAATTCTTCAACTTCTTCTGTTTGTTCTGCTTGAGGTTCTGCTGATTCATTGCACTCTGTGCATTCTTCATTAAGAACTTCTTCTTGTGTTTCTTTTGTTTCTTCGCTTTTGTTGTTGAGGTAAGTATTTGTTAATTCTTTTAACCATTCAGTATTTTCCATTTTTTGCTCCTATTAGAGATTACATAGTATATATAATGTACCTAAAAAAAGAAAAGGGCTTCTCACGAAACCCCTTTCCCTATGAAGATCGAAAGGTAGCGAAGTTCCTTTTTAGCATGAATGGCGTAGTTCGCATTGCACTGCCTATACGACCAACTCAGCCCGATCACTATTATTTATATAAAATAATATTTGTGAATCGTGTTTTTTTACTTATTTAAGAACTTCATTACAGAATTTAGAAATTCTGTTGACTCATAAGCACCAACTAAAGAGCGAGCAGCACCCGGAGCAGATTTACCTGCTCTTCTTGCTGCCATTCTTGCTCTTGCTGCTGCTGCTCTTTTTGCAACTTCAGGATTACTTGCAATACTACCACTCTTGATAATGTTACCTTTAGTTATTTCTTGACCTACATTGAAGGACTTAACATCCTTTTGTCCTACACCTTTTCTCAATTTACCTTTTGTGGTCTGTATTGCTGCTCTCTTTGTTTCTAGTTCAACACCCTTTGCAGCGAGTTTTTCTTTTGCTGGATCGGTTCTTGCTCCACGGAAACTTTGGACACCGGCAGCATCAGTGTGTAATTCAATCTTTCCAGTTCTATCCGATCCTCTTTTAGCTTTCTTTTCTGCTTTTGATAAAATTGGTGATGGAGTAGGACTCGGAGTTGGAGTTGGTCTAGGTGTTGGAGTTGGACTCGGAGTTGGTGATGGACTTGGACTTGGAGTTGGACTTGGAGTTGGTCTAGGTGTTGGAATTGGTGATGGACTTGGACTTGGAGTTGGACTTGGAGTTGGTCTAGGTGTTGGAGTTGGTGATGGACTTGGACTTGGAGTTGGTCTAGGTGTTGGAGTTTTTCCGCCAGATTTTGCTTTTCTCAATTCAACCTTTAATTTTTCTATTTTTCTTCTATATGAATCATTATTTCCTTTACTACCTCCGTAACTATATCCATAACCACCGCCACCACCTCCGGCACCCATACCTGCTTTGAATCCACCAATTAGACCACCAGGAATTGCACCGAGTGCTTGTGCTCCATACTTAGCAGCACCAACCACTCCTTTGCCAATACCCCTACCGATAGATTTTACTATATTTTTAACAGTATCTAAAATGCCTTCGTCTAATTGATTGAATTCTTTAAATGTCTTCATGGGATTCCTTTTTATTTACTACAGTATTTATATCATCGCTTTTTTGTAGTTTTCTTCTTTTTTGTATTTGATGCTGCATTATATCCAGTTCTATACCCTTTATCATAAAAAGTGAAACAAAGTTGTGCTATAGAAAAAAACAAAGCAGCAGTTATACAAACAATAAATGCGTAATCTAAAATATCAAGCATATTGAACCTTTCTTTTATTTTTCATTTCTTGGGCTTTATATAACCCCTGAGTAAACCCACAATGTTGACCATGTGCATATCCACGAGAATAAGCAAAATTGTAAAATTTAATCATACCAATTACAAAAAATGTCACGAGACTTATGGCGAGACTAATTTCTGATATTAGTAGTAGATTCATTTAAATTCCTTCTTGTGTTCGTAATTCGTGATGTATTCTTCTGTGACAATTTGCACACAAACAAATACATTTATCCATTTCTTCCAAAATAGTTTTTTTCCCTCTTCTAGTAATCATATCACCAATTTCCATCACCTTTTTTGATGGATCTTTATGATGCCATTCTAATACCACCGGATCAGATTCTTTGCATCTTTCACAGTATTTATCTTTCATTATAATGTTATACCACTCTCGCTTTTTTTGTCTAGCGAGTTTACTACTTTCAACATAAGACTTTTTATTTTCTTTGTAATGTTGTTTTGCGTATTGTTTTGGATTTTTTGCTGGCATAATAGGTTCAAATCTATATATAAGATTTAAACTTTTGAAATCGGAGAAACAAGATTTGAACTTGCAACCTTTCGCACCCAAAGCGAACGCACTACCAAGTTGTGCTATTCTCCGGTATAAGTATCTAGTGAAAGGGTAGAGAGGGATTCGAACCCCCGGTAGGCTATTCACCTACTGTTGTTTTCAAGACAACCGCGTTAGACCACTCTGCCACCTACCCAAAAGTGACGAAGATTGGAATCGAACCAATGACTTATTCCGTATGAAAGAATCGTTCTACCATCTGAACTACTTCGTCAAAGCGGACAGAGAAGGATTCGAACCCTCGGAAGACCGTGAGCCTTCTTTCGTTTAGTAAACGAATGCATTAGACCACTCTGCCATCTGTCCAAGTGCGTCGAGTAGGACTCGAACCTACGGAGTCTAAAGACAACAGATTTACAGTCTGTCCCAGTTGCCGCTTTGGTATCGACGCAAAGTAATCCCTGTAGGATTCGAACCTACAACTTTTACCGTGTAAAGGTAACACTCTAGCCGTTGAGTTAAGGGATCAAGAGTGGACAAAGTGGGACTTGAACCCACATCCTTCGCCTTGCAAAGGCGACGCTCCCCCAATTGAGCTATTTGCCCAGTAACAGTAATCTATTTAGTTAAGTAGGAGCGACAGGACTCGAACCTGCATGATCTTTCGACCAGAACGTTTTAAGCGTTCCGTGTATTCCGTTCCACCACGCTCCCAATAAAGATATAATACACCAATTTAAAGTAAAGTCAAGTCACTTACAGTTACAATCCTGATTTTGTTTTTGTTGTTCAACAACTGTTTCTTGAACAACTACAGGTTGTTGAATAATATACGGTTGTGCATTTTTTGCACTATTAGGATCATCCAAATTAACATAATAATAATCATAATAATAAATTGGATTTCCATACATGTCATAACCAACGACATAAGCAGGATAGTAAACTCTTTTCAAAGTACAACCAGAAAGTAAACAAAACATTAAAATGCAAAATTTAATTTTTAGATTCTTCATTTTTTATTTCTTCTTTTGGTGAAAGTAATTCTGTTACAACTTTTTCAATTGCAGAAATTCTTGAAAGTTGATGAGCAATGTTTCCTCTAATATTTTTTAATTCATCACACATTGCAAGCAATTGTTCATTATTCATAAAGTCCTCCAAAATGATGTGTAGTTATTTCTAACTACACACCCATGATTCGTTCAGATGCGGGTGAATCAATCCCCACTGCTTCAAGCAGCCATTGCTAATTCGTTAGCAATTATTGTTTACAACTATTTTTTAACGAGACTTGTTGCCTGTCCCGAATATCTCCCTTTTCCTTACTCAACACCATTCGAATACCTATACAGCCCCGTCGAGTGGAGCTGAGGAGAGTCGAACTCCTGTCATGATTGTCTTTCATTGAAGATCAACGATATCAAAGATTATTTATAAAGCGTGTAGTGGGATTTGCACCCACGAGATCAGAATGGAAATCTGATATGTTACTACTACATCATACACGCTTAAGGTCGAGGTGGGATTTGAACCCACGAATCACGGATTTGCAATCCGTTCTCTTAAGCCACTTGAGTACCCGACCAGTAAATCAAATACCCCTTTCAGCCTTGATCCATGCAGGACAACGACCAAGAGCATCCAACTTACGAAGAGTATCTTTCTTTGCATTTAGAAGTTGCTCTTGCTTTCTACGACGACGAGATTCATAACTACGCTTACGACGACGACGAAGTTCACGAAATTTATCTACCATTTTTCTTTCCTTTCTTCATTCTATTCATATGCTGACTAGTAGCACGCAGAATTTCATCTGTTGGAACTAGATCAAGTTCTTCATATCGTGCTTTTCTATCTTTAAAATCTTGCTCGGTTGCAATCGGTGCATTCCAATACTGTCTAACAACATAATCAACACTTTCAATTACTTCTGAAATAACACCAAGCATGTATTGTGAATTTGGTGTTGCAAGTTCAACACCTTTCAAAAAATACAATGTTTTTTGCAAACTTTCAATTTCGTATTGATCTAAAATAATTTTACGAACTAACGCATCTGGTTCAAATTTAGTCATTGTAAGTTTCTCCTATTTCTCTCGCTTTTATCCATTGTTCACGACGATAGTTATCCATTGGTGGGAAATCAGACTTCTTTAAAATTGGATGATTAAATGCTTCTCGCATTTTCATCAACGATCTGTTCAATTCTTCAATACTGTCACCAAAAACACTTGATTGACTTACAGTATGATCAATTGGTTCACCATCAAGATAATAAACTTCATAAATTGCATACCAAGCATCATGTGGATCTTCTGTAGTATTATCCATAATAATTCTATAATTCCAAGTTACTTTACCACTCATAATGTTCCTTTCAAATTATTTGCTAACCATTCAATTACATTTACTGTAACTGCATTTCCTAGTTGTTTATATCTTGTAGTATCTGCTTGTCCATCGGACCAATTATCTGGAAATCCCTGAAGTCTTTCACATTCCAAAGGTGTTAGTCTTCGAATAGTTAAATTATAAGCAACTGCTTGTCCATTTGCAAGATCTAATGTGTGCGAAACTTCTTCTGCTACACCATGACCATTTGCTCCTGTTTGTGCTGTGCGAACTGCCATCACCATAGCAGCATGAACTGCATTAGAAGCAGCAAGAGTGTGGCACGGATCGCCCGGTACTCTTGTTTGCTTATTGATAGGTGCTGTAATCTGGAATAGATCATAAGGAATAGGCTCCAATACTGCAGACATTCTGCGCTTGTCTGGTTCTGCTTGTTGACGAAATAAACTTGAAGATGTTAGGGTGTCTGAGAGTTGTCCACCATCCCACCACTTTGTTTCTTCAGGGTTTCCTCCAATACTGGAGGTAAGTTCTTTCCTCTTGTCTTTGCTCTTCGTAAAATCCCCTGACATGCTTTCGGAGAGAGCCAATACTTGCTCGGCACCCCCGATTCGAGAACTTGCGACAATAAAGATGCGCTTGCGTCTTTGGGGCACTCCGAAGAATTGGCTGTCAAGAATTCTCCATGCGATTTCCTGACAATCCCACCCTTTGTCCATTTCAGCAAGGAGGACTGCGAAATCCCTTCCTTTATTGCTCGACAACAATCCGGGCACATTTTCGAGTATGACGAACTGGGGATTGATTCCCCGTATAAGTCGCATTGCTTCATAAAATAATCCTGACCTTTCTCCTGCAAGACCTTTACGCTTACCTGCTACGGATAGATCCTGACAAGGAAATCCACCACAGATAATATCAACTTTTTCAAGTTCTTCAACTTTTACATCACGAATGTCTGAATAAATTTTAGCACTAGGAAAATGCTTTTGAAGAATTTTTCTGCAATGTGGATCAACCTCTACTGACCAAGCAAGTTGAAATCCTGCTCGTTCAAAGCCGAGATCAAAACCACCAATACCAGCAAACAGTGATCCTACTTTCATAAAGTGACCCCACCGGGACTCGAACCCGGATGACCGCCTTGAAAGGGCGGGAATTTAGCCAGTTAATCTATGGGGCCAGAATACCTGCTTCAACCTTGCGACAATAATCATACATTGCAATTGATGAAGCACAACCAACATTCAAACTTCTAACCGATCCATACTGAGTAATATACAGAATATCATCACATCTATCAATAAGTTCTTTGGGAATTCCAACTTGTTCTTGACCAAAAATCATTAGAACATGTTCATTGCTTGGCCAACTATAATCTTCAATTGGTCTTGCATTTTTAATATTATCAATTCCTACAACACGAAGTGTTCCGTATTGTCGAATCATGTTTTGAATTTTTAATTCGAGTTGTTGTCCATCCTTGCAATGAACAAAACGATTATAATTATGAGTACCAACGGTGCCACGCCTATCATATTGTTTACTTCCATATAGAATGATTTCCTTTGCAAGAAAAGCATTTGAATTTCTAATAACTGTTGCAATATTAAAATCATTATATAAATTACTACAAAGAACAGTAAAATTATGTCTATGCTTATCTAGGTCTGCAAGAATTGCTTCTTGCTTCCAATAATGATAATGATCAATAATATTACGAGTTTCTGACATAAGTAGGATACCAGAGACTCGAACTCTGCAATAAGTCGTTATAAGCGACTCTGTGCCACCCGACACATGTATCCCATATGAAGTAATATAACTTATTCTGAGTCAATGTCAATTGGGGTTTCAGAAGTTTTGATAGGAATTTTACTCTTTTTATTATTTACATGTCCATTTTCATTTTTAATAAAATAATTTGATTTTTGTCTATCATGATCATGACCCAATCTAAAATTGATATTTTCAACATTCAATTCTTGAAGTCTTTTTACAGAAATTTGATTATCAAAACAAAAAGTTATAATATTTCTAGCAATATCGAGTGCTTCTTTTTCATCACCTGAAATAGGAATGTCAATATGTAATCTAAACATTTAATACTCCAATTTTACAACACCTTCATCGGTTGTATAATAGATTTCTTGAAAAACTTCTTTGCACCACGGAGTGCAATGTTCGCATGGCTTTGACATACGAAGTTCACCAAACTTATTATATCTAACATTTACAAGAGTCAACTTCTTATTTCTAAGATTATATGGAATTTTTCTAAAAGCATCAAGTTCTGAATGCATTTCATTAAATTGATATCCATATTCTTTTGCAAGAGGATGTGTCTTAAAAACATTTCTACCAACAGAAATTACACGATTTTTATAAAGAACAAAAGAAACATGCTTTTTCTGACGATTCATTTCCAAACAAATTGGATATGCATCAGAAACAATAGACTCAAGAATGCTCATTATAAACTCCTTAAACGCGCTTGGCAAGATTCGAACCTGCGACCTGATGCTTAGAAGGCATCTGCTCTATCCAACTGAGCTACAAGCGCAACGCCTTACTCAACCAAAGTTAACTTTGGTGCTGCCACAGATTTATCTGGAATAATCAATCCACTACCAAAGTTTTCATTATAATTATTTGCCAATTCTGGTTGTGGTGTCAAGACAAAAACCACACGCTCCTTACTGATTGTAACTCCTGTTTGATCTACAGTAGTATAAGGCATCCAAGGTGCTAATGCAAGTTCTCCTTTACCAACTGGAACAATAATTGCTGGATTTTTAATTGAATATACATTTTCAATTAATTCTACCTTTGCGACTATTTGTTCTCCGCTTACCAGTCCTATTAGTTGTACATTGCTCATTTTTTGTATTTCCTTTCTTTTTACCAAAAATAGCATCCCAATTCTTTGAATATTGTTCCCAATCTACGGGTCTATATGTATCACCTTTTCCTGCAGAATGTTTACCGCCCATCTTTATCCTCTTTTAAATCATAATAATAATTATCATCTTCTCCTTCAATAATCCATCTATCGCTTGTTCCTTCGCATCTAAAACTTTTATCATCAACTTTATAATCTGGATTTTGTGGAAATGGTTTTGTAACAAAAGACATATGTTTCCAATATATTCTATTATTTGGCTGTAAAGCGTAACAACCATTATCCAATTCAATCATATGTAAACATTTGTATTGTGTTGGTTCATCACTATATGAATTATCATACCAATCAAATGTCATCATATAATTACCCCAAAGTTCTTTTTTATCTTTTAAAATTATTTTTGTTCTTGCACCTTTTAAATAATCATAAACAATATTTGTACAATTTATAGAAAAACAATCCCATAATTGTAAATAATCTAATTGAATATTTGGAGCATTTTCTTTATGACATAGCATATGAATTGGAACTCTACTTCTAACCAACCCATCATCAGTCATTATATGAAAAAGTAACGCCCTATCTGGATTAGATTGTGCTCCAAATACAGTAACTTTTACAAGTTCACCAACATGGGTTTTGTGTTGATACATTTGTTCTTTTCTCATGTAACAATAAAAATGTGGAACATTAATATTTAACATACAAAGCCATCTATCGGATTCGAACCGATGACCTGTACTTTACAAAAGTACTGCACTACCACTGTGCTAAGATGGCAACTCCCGAAACTGGGATCGAACCAGTGACATCAAAGTTAACAGCTTTGCGCTCTACCTGCTGAGCTATTCGGGAATAATTCCTTTGCTTGGACTCGAACCAAGAAAAGAAGAACCAAAATCTTCTGTGATACCATTTCACCACAAAGGAATCAAATACTTTCCTTATCACCAGAGAAAGTAATTTCATGTAAATCACTACCATCGCTAAACATCAAAGTATCTTGAACATAAGCAGACATCATAACAAAACTTGTAAAATTTTGCAATTCATTTTTATGAATTACTTTAAATTCTCCAACCTTCTTAAGAACATCACACTTATTTATGATGAGTTCAGTGCATCCAGAAAGTTGAATGGACTTCTTCAACTTATCAAGATTCAACCAATTCACTAATCGTTTACGACCCGTAGTAGAACCAAATTCTTGACCCTCCTCAATAATTCGATTCAGTACGGGATCATTCCACAATGTTTCAGGAAAAAGTGGATCTTTACCACTCTTTGTATCATATGCTTTTGCAACACCGATCAATCTACGAATTTTTTTTGGTGAAAATCCAAGAGAGCACGAAGCATACGGCATCGTTGTACTACTAGTAACGAATGGATAATCACCATGATCAATATCAAGCCATACACTTTGTGCTCCTTCGCAAAGAATTTTTCCTTCTAACTTACCATCCCACAACCATTCTGAGATAAAGTATTCCTTTGCTCTCCTGCCTCTACGCAACATCTTATCTGAATAGCAAGGAGCAATTCCTTGAGAAGTTGTTCCCAAGTGACCAAGATTCTTCTTATCCCATTCTATATGTTCTTCGGTAATAATATGTGCGTTTGGATGAATCTTGATAAGAGAAGTATCAAATCCTGCTGCACGAAGTCCACGAATCTCTTCAAAGAATTTATCCGTGTTGATTACACATCCCGGTCCAATTACACACTTCTTTCCAGCAAAGATACCGGATGGAATAATATGAGTTTTGAATTTTTGTCCATTTACATAAACGGTGTGACCAGCATTTGGTCCACCGTTCCAACGACAAACATAATCATATTTTGGAGCAAGAGCATTAGAAATCTTTCCCTTGCCTTCATCGCCCCATGCTAAACCATAGATTACATCTACATAATCAATCATTTAAACCCAACTCCTCATCAAGTTGTGCGAGTCTATCCATTGCTGCTCGGGATTCTTCCATCTGCTTAAGTTTTATCTTATTAGCGATTTGCATCAGTCGTTCGCCTTCTGGAAGAAAGTGACCATCAATCATATAATCATTCTGTGCAAGATATATCAGAAAGGTATGATCATTCAGTTCATTATAAGGGTTATCAACCATTTGTATCCTCCAATAAAGTGCCCCCTGTAGGGATCGAACCTACGACCTATTGATTAAAAGTCAACTGCTCTACCAACTGAGCTAAGAGGGCATAAAAGACGGTTTTGGTTGTATCCGGTAACTACTGCCTTACGGGCATTCGTCACCTTCGTATCAGGAACCGTAAACCAACCAGTGAAACGGTTTTGTAGTCGAGAGACTGCAGCGGTTTTCCGTAAACCATTTCTGTCTCGCTCGGATCTGCTTTCGGTGCATACCGACAAACCTTATTTAATAATATACTATAAACAATAAAAGTAATTTTAATGTAACCACATAATATTATTATTAAGGTGCTTCATAGTGTGTTTCCTTTATTATTTTCTCCAACTCGTATAGTATACGACTTTTATCGGACTCCACAAGAAAAAATGTCAAGTTTTGTAAGATTTTTTTGAGGAGTCAAATGCAAATATTCAAATTTCATTTTTCTTGAAATATGTTATTTAACTGACGATTAACACGAATAAAAGTTGTACATTTCGGCAAATCCTTAAGTCTTGCCGCGCCGACATATGTGCAAGCAGAACGAACACCACCAAGAATTTGTTGTATAATATTTGAAACTGGTCCAGTCTTTTTAACAAATACCTTCTTACCTTCTGCTGCACGATAGGTAGCAACACCACCAGAATGCTTTTCCATTGCAGTAGCAGAAGACATACCATAAAACTCTTTACCGTTCTCCGTTTCTTCTCCTGCTGCTTCATCTGTTCCTGCAAACATACCACCAATCATAACGAAGTCTGCACCTGCCCCAAATGCCTTGGCTACATCTCCTGGACATGTACAACCACCATCAGACAAAACATAACCACCAAGACCATGTGCTGCATCTGCACACTCCATGATGCAAGAGAGTTGTGGATAACCAACACCCGCCACTTTACGAGTTGTGCAAACTGAACCCGGACCAATTCCTGCCTTAATAATGTTTGCACCAGCAAGAATTAATGCTTCTGTCATTTCACGAGTAACAACATTACCTGCAATGATAACATGATTTGGAAATAAACCACGAATTGTTTTAACATAATTTACAAATTTTTCTGTATATCCATTTGCAACATCAAGACAAATAAAACGAATATGTTTATGTGTATTTAATATCTTTTCTGCTTTTTGAATTTCTGTTAATGTGGAAGAATCACTACCCATGCCCATAGTGTAAATAATACCACAATAAGGATTTGAATATTGACGAAGCCAACCACTTACATTTTTATCCCAATCTTCATCTGAGTAGTATTTGTGTATTGCACACATTGCATCATATTCCGAAAGAGATGATGCCATTTCAAATGTTCCAACCGTATCCATATTTGCTGCAACGATTGGTACACCAGACCAAACAAAATCACCAGCCGGTAATTTAAATTTAAATGTGCGTCGAACTTCTACTTTGCTTCGACTGGCCAGATTGCTACGCTTTGGGCGAATTAGAACATCAGCAAAATCAAGTTTTACATCATCTTCAATCTTCACTTTAGTTTCCTTTCACTTTTCTTCTATTCGTTCATCCAAATTCATTGGAAGAATATTTCGAAGTTGTTTCATTAATTTAGCCAGATCTTTTGAACTCATTTTATCTTTTAGGTACTTTTCGTATCCTATCACACATGATTCTGCTACATCGATTAAATCTTGAACCCATGTGTCTCTGTGTTCCATCTATGCTCCATCTTCTTGTTGGTGCGATTCATAATTATCACCATAATTTATGGAGTCGATCACTTCTCTTGTATCTATTTCATTTAATATTTCAGTGAGAAGATTTCTGATCGAAAGTATTTCATGATAATTATAACCATCAACAATTTCATCCACATCAAAATTAAAAAAGGAAGCAAGATATTTTTTACTATCAGGATCTTTAAAAAGTTGAATAGTTGGACTCGAACCATCACTAAAACGAATGTTTTGAATTACAAAAATATTATTCATAATCATTTTCCTCTTCAAATTTTTTATTCAAAAGTCCTTCAATTAATTTTTCTATAACATTCATAAATTCATCATGCATACTTAATCCACCAACCGATTCAACTGTTTCTAATTGCATTATTGCAGTAACAACACCCGACATATCTATTGATTGTGTGATATTTAAATCAAGATAACCATACTCCAACAATTTACTAGGAGAATTTGCTTTTGCAAGAACAATGTTGGATTTAGTTATTGGATTGTGTCCCAATAAAACATAATTTCCATCTTTTAAATAATCTATTGTGTATTGACTTTGTATCATTTGATTTTATTATAATTTAAAAACAATTCCTCTCCAACAAGAATTGTTTTTGATGCTCTAAATAAAGCAGTTTGTTCTTCCCAATTTATTTCAACAGAAACATTTTCATCGTCAGAGTGATTATATAAAGAACCATAACCAAGTGGAATATAAGCAACAAATCCATGCTCTTTACAATCTTTACAATTACAAGAAATATTTAACCAAATATATTGTTTAATAACAGGATCACTTTGATATTTTACACGCCAGCCTAATTGTAAAAGTGGACAGATTTCTATAATTTCATCAACTAAAATATCTTTACTTGCAAAAACTCCCTGATTGTGTAATTTAGACTCTTTAATTTCTATTTTAGTTGGAGTTACTACTTCTCCTCTGTTATTCCGTTTTGTTTTTACAATTTTTTGTTGAATTGGTTTTTCAGTGTCAGCAGGTTTGACATCAGGAACAACTGGATTATTTTTTAAATAAGTTTCAAAGTCTATATCACTAACAGATTCAGACATAATAATCTCCTTTATTTCGTTTCAGGTATTTTAACACCCTTTCCATGTTTTGCAAGTGCATCTGATAACATTTTCATTCTTTTTCCAATGCTGTTATTTGGATTTTCTCTATAATCATCTGCATTCAAATATTCTTTACTTGCTCCTGCAAAATCCCCTTTGCGAATTAATGCTAATGCTTTTGGAGATTTTCTTATCATACCACGAAAATGTTCCGATGCAAGGTGTGTTCTTAATTCTGGGTGCATACTATCAAACATTTCGTGTCCTAACATGTCTCTAACTTCATCGTGTTTTTGTGTTGCATGATGTGTTAGTAGATCATGACCTTGAGCACGAGTTAGTTCCATATTACCTGATGCTACTTTTTGTCTCCATTCTTTTGATTGATATGGAAACACTTTTTCTAGTGTTCCTATAAAAGAGCCATCAATTAAAGCACCATGTCCAACTGTTGGAAGACCTTTACTATCTTTATATCTTCTTGGAACCCACCTTTCCATTTCTTTTAGATGGGGAATTAACATGTCATTAACAACACTTACTGGTTTTTTTTCTGTTGTTTCAGTTTCGGTTTGTTTTGTTTCTGGTTCTTTTTCTTTTTCTACTGAAACTGTTTTTTGTGTTTGTGTAGACTTTGGTTTTAATTTATTTACAATTGCACTTCCACCTGCACCCAAACCAGTTGCAACAGATAATGCTGCAAGAGTATTCATTGTTTTTGGTCCGAACATATTAAAACTTTTTTTTTCACTTAAAAATAAAAGAACATTTGTTAAAAATTGTTCATTTGCTTGAACTTGTTCTTCAGAAGGCTCTTCAGGTTGTTCTTCTGATTCTTGTTCCATTTGTTGCTGTGCTTGCATATTTTGAATAAGTTGCAATCTCATCATAAAATCTTCCATACTTGTTGTAGGAATTCTTTTTAAGATTACTTTCTTAGAATCTCTGGAATATGATGTTGGGAAAAGAGTAGAACCTGCAACACTACTTCCTGGTGTCATAGCAACTGTTGAACCAGAACCGTCTTGAATATCCTCTAAAAGAGCATTTTTATACTCTTTTTGTTCTTCTTTTAATATTTTTATTATATCCATAATAGAATTTTATTATCCTTGGCACAGTATGTATACAAGTCAAAGGTTTTATAAATAACCTAAAAGGAAGGTATACCCATGTCAAATACAAATAATATTGATCAATTGATTGAATCTTTAAAAACAGAAAATGAAGCACTAATTTTAGTAATTGAAGAATTAGTTGCTCGTTTGGATGAGAAATTAGATCCAGTAGGTGAGGAAGATTCAGATGTAAATAATGACGGTAAAGTTGATGGTACTGATAAGTATCTTTTAAACCGTAGAAAAGCAATCGGTAAGGCAATTTCGAAAAAAAAAGTAAATGAAGATGTTGAAACTTTAGTTGGTATCAAAGTACCAAAGAGATCAACCAGAAAGCACATGGTTCAAGTTGCTAAGGCAATTGCAAACCTTCGTCCAGAGGAAAGAAGAGCAGAACACGATAAGGCTGCTGCTTATTTTAGAAAATCAAATGCAAACTTCAATCCAGAAAGATTTAGAAAAGCATCAGAAGTAAGTACAGGTATGCACTCTGATGATTATCAAAAAGAATCAGTAGAGCAAATTGACGAGTTGAGCAAGGCGACGCTTGGTTCGTACATAAGAAAAGCTTCTTCGGATCTTGCAAGAATAACCTCTGATGCCGCTCTGCACAATGAATATATGGGTGATGTAGGAACAAGTAAGGCTAGACTTGCAAAGGAACTAGAAAAAATCAGTCAGCGAAAGCGTGGTATTGGGCGGGCGGTTCGCCGTCTTACAGCAGAAGCACACATAGGAAAAAGTGGATTCCCTACTCAAGATGAACGCACATTTAGAGATAGAATAAAACTAGGTGCAAAACTTGATGCAAAAGGTGAAACTAAAGGTGCAGAAAAACGAGCATGGCACGCACTTGACAGATGGGCACAGCGAAAAGCAGCAAAAAATAATTCGGTAAAAGAAGAAACATTATTAGAAAAATACAAGAAGGTTTCTTCAGAAATCCGCCATCTCATGAGGGATAAGGGATATCCTCAGAAGAGAGCAGTTGCTGCTGCTTTAAGTATGGAACGAGCGGGTAAACTTAAAAAATAATAAACAATAATAAATTGTAAAAGAAAAACCCCGCGTAAGCGGGGTTTTTGCTTCGGAGTATATTTTTAATTAAAACTCAGTTAAACCAACCAGCAACACCCTTGGTGATCCAAACAACGCCCTTCATGGCGTATGGTAGAAGTGCAAGGAAAGCGACTAGTTGAAGTGGGTTCTTCCAACAGAAAGAACCAGTAACTGGACAAGTATTCTTGTTCATAGTAATCTCCTTTAAAATAAAATTAGAAATTGATTCCAAGACCTAAAGTAACATTCCAACTGTTTTCGTTGCTTGCAGCAACATTTTGCCAAACAGGAATACCAAATCCTGCATTGACATTAACATTATTGGATACATTCCAAACTGCCTTGGGACCAAGGAATGCAACATCACTACCTTCGGTGTACCATTGATTTAGATCAACACCAATTAAAAGTGAGTCCCACTTGTAAGCAACAAATGATTCTGCGTTTATCAGGTAAGTAGCAGCATTTCCAAAAACTGGATTATATGCTACATCACCGTTGAAACGATAATCAAATGTTTGGGTGTAAACTACTGCACCCCAAGTCATGTCATAATTTACACCGACATGTGGATTGAAATTGTCAGTACCAAATCCAGCAGAGCCGGTTGGTAGCCAAACACCACCTTCAATTGTAACATTAGTGACAGAACCAAGGAAATTAACCTCGCTTAGAACTGCGTAATCTAAACCAAGATCAATTGCACCGTAACCAGTGTAATCTTGTGAGTAAACTGGTACAGTGACATGCCAACCTGCGAGTTCGAACAACTTACCACTGATAGTTGAATTGAGTTCTACTACAGTGTCTGCGTTCTTCTTACCCCAGAAGGTCAAATCTTCAGTCACAACGATATCAGATACGACCGGAGTTGGTGCAGATGCAGGAGCAGCGTTTTGTGCTGCTGCAACACCGCAAAGTGAAAGTGCTAAAGTAGCGATTAAGTTTCTCATTCTATCTCCTTATTTGTAAAAATCCCTACTCCGAAGGGATGTAGTGTTATATAGCATGTCGATTTGCTTGTCAAGTCTCTCTATTTTTTATAAAACGCGCTTTTTTACGCCTTTTTTCGCTTTATACATAATAAAAAGGAGAAAATATCATGAAAAACAGTGAAAATTTGCAATTAAAGGCACAAATTGAGTACACACAACTACTCGAAGGCATTTTAGAGAAAGCATTTGGTGAAGAAGGCTTCAAAAAACTCATGGAAGAACTCGCAGAAGAGGCTGCAAAGTCAAATATTGAGTTTCCAAAAGCAAAAATGAAGAAAAAATACAAGGAACGAACCAAAAAATGAAAGATTTTAAAGGTTTTTTAACACCAGGAAGAGAAAGAGTGCTCCAAGCAGCAGATATTCATGGTGATAAACTAAAAAAATCAGCAGCAAAGAGCACAGAGTGGCTAAAGGGTGACACAAAACAACAAAGAGCACTTGCTATTTTCAATCGTGCAATGAAACCAACACCAGAAAACAAAGAAAAAGCAAAATACTGGAAAGATCAGTCAAGATTTTGGAAATAATAAATAAAATTGAAAGGAAAAAATCAAATGAACAAAGACGAACACATTAAGATGTGGGAAAACGCTGCAATGTATGGTTCACTAGGAGCAAAGGCTGTGAAAGGATTTGAAAATAATGCTTCAAACCAAAATAGACCACTAACACCACAAGAAAAAGCAGCAGCAATAAAACATGCTCAAAATAAAGCTGCAGCAGATAGAAAAATAGCAGAAAGAAATAAAGGAAACTAAAAATGAACAACCCACTAGCACAAAAAGCACAGTATTACTTAAACGAGTCACACAGACTCAACGAAGAACTCAAGACAGAACAAGAGTATTCAGACCTTCTTGAGAATGTTCTTTTTGAACTTCTAGGTGAAGAAGATTTTACCAAGTTATTTGAAGTTGCCATACTTCAACCTAAATGGGGCGAGAACCCAATAAGTCCAGAAAGACAAGGAAGAAGAGAAAGGAGAATTAAACAAATAGAAACAATAGGAAGAGAAAGAGCAAAACAAGGTCTTTCGGTAGATCGTGCAGCACATTCTCTTGTTGCAAAAGGAGCAGATGCTCCTAGTGCGCCACGACCACCACTTCGTCCGGGCTTGTCATATGCTCATCCACCATCAGCAGTGTCTAATGTAAGGAATGCTTTAAAAACTGATAAACCATTATACCGCTCAGAAAACCAACAACCAGAATCAACTGAGTTAGGTAATACTATGCATGGTGGTGGTGTCCATCCTTCTTATTTACACCCAGATAGAGTTAGAGCACATAGTGATGAACAGCAAAAGAAAATAGGTCGTCTTGATAATGCCTTTTCAAGACCCATTTATCGTTCAAGAAATCCTCCTAGAACTCCTAAAACTGATTAACGCTCGTAAAAAACTTGCAATACTTGGTGGAGCAGGTAAAAGGAAATACTTTCTAAAAATCAATAAAAAAGAACCCCGCCGAAGCGGGGTTTTTTATTTGTTTAAATGTCTTTATTTGCCCTTGGTTCTTTTTTGAATTGCTGCTGCAGCCCTCTTAATAACACCAAGTTTTACTTTTTTATCACCTCTACCAAACATAGCATCATAACCATCAAATCCCTTTCCTGTCATTGGAGTCAATGTTGGTTTTGGATCAGGAACAACATTTGGATATTCCTTATCACCTTCTATTCTCCACCGTCTAGCCAATTCATCATCAGAGGTACCATAATAATAAGGACTTTTCTTTATAGCACCATGAAGTCTAGTTAATGCCTTTGTATGTGGTGAACTTGCTCCCAATACCTTTGTTGCTTTTTTGATATTTGCTCTACTTGCTGCTGCTGATGAAGGACTATCAAAAATATCTTCTTTTACAACCTTTCCACCACGAGGAGTCTGTAGGTCTTCTAAAATTCTTTTTACGACATTATTTACATATTCTTCAAGAGTTGATTCGTTTGTAATTTTTTTTCCTGCCATTGCAAGTCCTTTTGCTCTGCGCTCTGCGTTACCGGAATAAGTCTCTGCGTTTTTTCTTGCTTGGAATGCTAGTTCTGGATTACTGCCATGTTTGTAACCTCCACTTGAGTAAAACTCTGCATCACCTCTTGCGCGGGATTCTTTATTTTTATTGCGAAGCAGGTCTTCACCAGCTTTTGATATATAACTTCCTAGTACTTTTTTAGAAATTTCATTTATATTTTTCATGAATGATGACTCCTTTATGTGTATTTAGTAAATTA
>Ga0099848_1000110_pt1 | contig 32992 bp, 26 predicted proteins | sample CB_VirMetaG_3_FD_78179 | JGI IMG/M metagenome (GOLD analysis project Ga0099848, IMG submission 78179) | Freshwater to marine saline gradient viral communities from Chesapeake Bay - CB_1508_1S Viral MetaG | ecosystem: Environmental > Aquatic > Marine > Coastal | place: USA: Chesapeake Bay...
ATGTCCATATCTTTTTCTTCAGACATTTCTTTTTCCATGTCCATATCTTTTTCTTCAGACATTTCTTTTTCCATGTCTTCCATGTCTTTCTCTTCTTCGGACATTTCATCATGCTTCATGTCTTTTTCTTCAGACATTTCTTTTTCCATGTCTTTTTCGGACATTTCTTTCTTCATGTACATTTCTTTCTTCATGTCATCTGCCATCTCATCTTCTTCAGACATTTCATCATGCTTCATGTCTTTTTCTTCAGACATATCATCTTTTGATTCATCAGAATCCGCCTCAAGACTTTCTTCCATATTTTCGATTGAATCATCAGACTCTTCCACTTTTTTATTGTATTCAGATTCCATAGTATCTTCTTTGTCCTTCTCAGCTTTATCTTGATGATAATTCATCTCAAGAATATCTTTTAGAAATTTTGTTGTTATAGTCATGTTCGTTCTCTTCTGTAAATATATGAGTATAGCTTATTTATTTATACGTTTTTAATTTTCTCTAACCCTAACAAATATTTCTCTCTCTAGCTTAGTGGAATTATCAAAAGTAACTAAAACCGTAACTTTATAGTCATAGTTACTTTCTCCACCAGTGAGCAAAACTCTAACTGAAGTTTTGTGTGGAGGCAATATTGTGGGTTCAGTAGAAACTAAAAAATTGTCTGCCTGTTCTTTAATATCTGGCGTTTTTCTTTTCCATCTTACTGCACTTGCTGTGGCACTTGATATTTCAGTTGCGCCTTTAGGCAATATGTGTAGCTTTGCAAATGATACATCAATAGATAGAACCTCATTTGGCTGTTTAATTTCTGCAACTATTAGATTTTCAGTGTTAATATACATCTTTCTAAAACTTAAAAACTAATCTTTTATTATTCGGAGACGAAAGCTGGCTTTCACTATCTAACGCCCACTCTATAGTTGCGGTAGATTGTGTAACTGGCAATCCAGTAGTTATTCCAGTAGCAGTATCAATAAATGCTACCAGTGGAGACTGTGCATCAGTTTCTCCAGCATTTTGCTTGAATATTGCAATATAACGTATACTTTTTCCAGTAATTAGGCCAGTAAATTCTGCTGGATTAGCTGAAGCCACTCCATTTGTTATATTTTTTCCAACAAGTGTAGCAGAAATTCCAATTCGTGATGCAACTGGAACTGAGCTTAAAAATTCGTGACTTGCTGATGGAGTATAATCACTTGTAAGAAGAATTGCTTTGAAAGTATCTCCAGCAGTTCCCACTCCCCAAGATAAATCTCCATTTAGAAACTTTTCTTTTGCCTTGTCATATATGTAGTTTGACATCTTATAGCCCTTTATTTGCTCTCAAGAGACTTCATAAAGTTTTGAAAAGCTCTTATACTAGCTTTTTCCAAATTAGTCTTAGCATTTTTTTCAATATCTCGTTTGAGTTTTTGAACGTAAGTCTCTTTCAATATTCCGTTATCCCAAACCCATTCCTTTCCTTCCATGATTCCATTAACAAATGCATCTGGAGCTGATGGATCCGCAACAATATCTGCCGCAGTTGCTAGATAAAAATCATCTTGAACTATTTGGGTATCCATTCCTTCACTTCTAATAGAACCCATTCCTCTAGATGATACGCCAAGTCTTGCACCTTCATCAATTAAAGACTTAACAATATTACCCATTGGAGTCCCCATTATCTTAGCTTTTCCAATAAAATTGTTTCCATCAACTCTCAATTCAGTAATCATATGAGAAACTCTGTCGAGATTGATAGTCGGCCCTTCAGGGTGTCCAAGCTCTCCGAAAGCTCTATTCTTTTTAACATATTCCCTATCATATCTGAGTATTTCTCTTTCAAGCATATCTTTGGGATACATTCTCCCATTTCTATTCTTTAGTTCAGCTTGAAGAAAAATTCCTTCAATAAAATATGTTTTAGCAGAAGATTCTTTGCCTTCTTTGATAACTTTAATTTCTTCTGTTACTTCGCAAATTAGTTTCATATAATTGTATCCTTAAATATCCTTTTTGCGTATTCTTTCTTCTTGCTTTCTATAGCATCTCGAACTTTTATAAGTAATGCTTTATTAATACTGGTTTTTAGGCTTTTTGCATCATCATTGTGTAAAGCGATTACTGCATTTTTTAATTCTTTTTTTGCATTTTTCATATTATATGTCTCTATATTTATATATTAAAAAAGATTTTCGTCTTCGGTTGGTTCTTTTTTCTTTTCTTGTTCAATTTCAGACTGTATTTTTATTCTCTCATCGTTAGTTTGATGAAGAACATTTCTTTTTATCCACTCTTCAGAAAAATATTTTCCAGTGTATTGATCTATAGATTGAAGTGTATCTAATCTGCTTCGTAAAACTTCGGCATCTTTCAACTCCGCATATTGATTATCTGTTGAGAATGTGTATTTTGTACTTTCTCTAATATCATCCCACTCGTCAAGAGATATTATATTTTTGCTGATTAATTGCTTTTTGAGTAAATCATCGAACAAATGACTAAATCTAAGTCTCATTCTATGAATAAACTTTGCAAATTTGACTTCATCTCTTGTTATCTCTGCGGCTCTTCCCACTTGAAATCCTTGGGAGTTCTCAAGTCTGGATAGAGGAACATTTAATGCCCTATAAACTTTCTTTTGAAAATATTCAACATCTTGAAGCTCACCAAGATTTTCTCCACCAGGTAGTGTATCAATAGAAGTTCCCTGTGATCCTTCTCTTCGTGGAAGCCAATAATCTTCTAGCATTGATTGAAATCTAGGTCCATCTCTCATCTCACCTGTTTCAACATTATATTGAAGTTTGTTTCTATATCTTTGCATAACTGTGCGAAGATATTCATCAGCCTTAGATTTTGGCAAATTTCCCACATCAACATAAAATATTCTTCTTTCTGGAGCCCTAGCAATTCTGTAAATTACCAGAGCATCTTCCATCATTTTTAATTGATTAATAGGCTTGATAGCTTTATGCATATTTGATAATATTGACGCTGAATATTTGTCAACAATACCAGAGTGAACATAGCAAACGCTATCTGGTCTAATTTTTATTCCTCCAGTTGCTGAAACTGGGCTATATGAAGAAGGAGCATTGTAATGAAGACCTCTGATTGAGTATGTGTAATACTCGTCCTTAACTTTTAGTAATTCAACTCCAGTTTCTCGATCAACTTCTTTTTCTACTTCTCTTATTTTTCTTATCTGTCTTGGATCAATATATCTTATCTGTAATATTCCACCGTTTTCTTTGTCCAATATGACATGATAATAAAGTCTTCCATCTATGTACCAGCGTCTAGCAATTTCATATGCTTGATTATTCCAATCAAGAAGCACAAGTATTTTTTGAAACTCTTGCTCTATTACATTTTTTATAGGTTTTGTTACTTTTACTGCATCTAAGTTTATTTTTACAGCATCTTGACTGCCATCCATGACAATCATTTCATTTATAATATCATCTATAGCGTAATCAACATCTGGCAAAAGAGATAACTCTCTATATCGGGTAATAAGCTCAAATTCATTTTTTATAGTTCCGTCAAAATCTATGTACGCGCCATATGCGCCAGCAACTCCAGCGACATTTAGTGCGCCATCATAATTTTCTGGAAGAACAAAAGACTTAGCATCATCTTTCTTCTCTTGCTCTTTAGTCTTTTTAAAATTCCAACCAAATAGATTAAATGCCATAATTATATTTTCCTGTTACTTTGATCATTATACTATTTAGCTTAGTTTTATTCGTTTGGTCCAATTGTCCAATAATCGTAGCGAAGAGTCACTGAAAATCTCTGTATTTCTGAACTATCCCAAGATAATTCTATGGCACTAATATCAGTCGGAAACAAATTTACGAATTTATAAGTTCTAATTGGAATATACTTATTATCCTCAATATATTGAGAATACTGCTTTAACAATCCATCAACCTGATATGAGCTTGGAGATGAATTTGCTCCAGAGTTCTTAGTATTTCCTTTATGTCCATTTATTGCACCTATCCAACCTTCAAAAGTCTTTCTTATATAGAAATCTTCATCATTTATAATGTTCAAAGATAACGCTTCAAAAGTTCTATTTCCAGCGGTGTATACATCTCGACCTTGAAAAGGAATTGCAACTTCACCGATGGATGCTGATGGTATAGATGCAACACTACATAAGAATTTAAGTTTTCTAGAAAACTCATTTAGCTCAACTCCCACCTCAGAAATATTATCTAATCCAGGCGGAAATCCCAACTGCATTTCAAACAAATTGGTTCTAGCGCCACCATACCTTAAATTGCTTTTAAATGCGTTTATGTTAAATGTCATAATAGTCCAAGGCTGATAGTAAAACGCCCTCATTAATGAAGGCGAATTACTCTTTAACTAATAAATGTATATTCACCTGTGATGATGAATTTGTCTATATGATTAGAGAACACCAATATCACTAGAATCTTCAATCTGCCAGTAATCATAATTAAAAGTTACTGTGTATGTTTCTAGCGTATCTGTAGTATCCCAATCAAGATCTATTGTTCCAACTGAAGTTGGAAATAGATTTACAAACTTATATGCACGAATAGCAAGCTCTTCTGGACCTTTACTGAATTGTCTAACAATGGCAGTAGCCTGATAGTCTGCTGGGCGAGAAGTTACACCAGAGTTTCTGATGTTAGTCTCGTGACCATTTATAGCGGCCATCCAGTTTTCCATAGCTTTTCTAATAGCAAAGTCTTCATCATTTATTACAGTTATATCCCAGCTATCAAAAGTTCTATCTCCAGCAACTTTAACTTTTCTGCCAAAGTATCCAACATCTATAAAGCCTAGTGTGCTGGCTGGTAGTGAAGTAGCTTTAGCTAAAAAAGCAACTTTTCTTTCTATAGTTGGTGCTGGAAGACCTGTAGCATCAGGAATTCCATTGTTTACTGGATCAGAAAGAGTAGCTGGAAGGCTTAACTGAACTTGAAACAGAGATGGTCTAGCACCTCCGTAAGTCAGTTGATTCTTAAATTGATTTACATTAAATGTCATTTCTTAAATCTCCCTAAATATCTTTGTAAGTATTTATTTACGCCCTTCCGACTATTTCAGAGAAATCGACACCAGTTCTAACAGCAATAAAGTTTAACTGAATAAAATTGATTGCTCTAGCTGGTTTGATGTAAATATCTCCAACAAACTCATTTCTATCAATGACTTCTGGAGTGTTATTTGTTCTATCACAAACAACTTTGAAGTCATATATTCCACGTCGCCCTTGAACATCTCTCAAGAATGGTTCAACAAGATTTCTAAACTGCTGTCTAGTAAATTCATCGTTGAATTCAAAAAGCATATATTTTGCGGCTCTTGAGATAGCCTTTTCAAGAACAATGAACAATCTGCGAACATTTATTCTATCAAATGCACTAGGCTTAGCTTGCAGTGTTTTGTCTCCAAAAAGAAGAGTTCCTTGTCCAGGTGTTGAAATAACAGGATTGATGCTATTGAGATACAAATCATCTCTCTCTGCTTTGTATGGGCTGTAAGCAAGTTTAATAACATTTTTAACAAGACCTCTGTTATATCCTGCAGGTGACCACCAAGCATCTTGATTAACATCAGTACGCACACATATTCCAGCAATATCTCCATTTAGAGGTAGCCATCTGAAAGTATCATTGTACTTATCATACTGATATTTCCAGTTATTATCCATTACTGCATATGATGTAGAAAGATTAAGACCATTCTTAAATGCTATTGTGTCTACGACTTCATTTCCAGCATTGTTTACAACATCAGCTCTTTCAGGCGAAAAGAACGCAACACAATCTAAACGAGATTCGCAAATATTGCTAACTACATAGTTGATTGTTGCTGTGTTTGCTTCTCCGAGAAGAACGAGTGAAACATCAACTTTCTCAGCATCTCTAAACAAGTCATATCCGAGAAGTCTAGCAGAAAGAAATTCTGTTGTAGATGTATCATTTCCATCAACTCCACCGCCAAGGCTTTCTGTAGTTGGAGTATGATCTGTATCCCCCACAAGAGGAGTATAGTCTGTAGCTGAAGCAACATTATTTCCCCATGTTGAGCCAGAAATATGATCTAGCCATCTAACATACTGAGATGTCTTATTAATAACATCAGCGTAATATATTGAAGTTCCATCAGAAGATTTTGCATCAGATGCTTTAGATACGAAATCATATTTTTCTATAACAGTACCTTTGATTCCGCTTATAAGACCATCTTCGTCTACTACTACGATATGCATCTCATCTCCAGAACCGCCAGCGTCAGCAACAGGATCAGATGTTCCTGGAGCTATTCCGAATGTATCAGCATATTCCCATTTAGCAGTTAAAGTTCCTGCTGTAATATCAGTTTCTAGTGCAACGCTTACTGTAATAGTATCATTTTGTGAATCTATTGCTGTTACAATTCTTTCCTGATTAGTTGAAGCATGTTTGATAATAGAACCTACAACAACTTCTTCTTCTGGACTAGCATTTGTTCCAGTTAGAGTTGTGCTTCCAGCAGTTCCAGCATATGTTCCGCTCATGGTCTTAGTGAATTCTTTAGCACTAGCACAAACAGAAACTTTGAGTGTATTTCCCAATACTCCAGGAAATCTAGCTACCCAGTGACCAGAGTTTCCTTGTCCTGAATCATAGCTTGCTTCATAATGATCATCATTTTTTACCAATAATCCACTTCCGTCACTTGTTGCGTTTTTAGCAACAGTCTCTTCTGCAACACGAACTAGACGAAGTTTGTCACCGTAAGCTAAAAAGTTTGCGGCCGTAAAGAATGATGTTGCAGTATTGTTATCTGGCTTACCAAATCTTCTAACTAAAAGATCTTCGTTTCCCACTAAAACTACTTCATTTAGTGGACCCCATGTGAAAGCTCCTACAAAAGCGCCGTCTGTTGTAGATACAGAAGGAACAATAGTTGTGAGATCCTTCTCAGTTACTACTACTCCTGGCGATACTTGAAATCCCATGTTTTTCTCCTATTATATGTTAAGAATACCAGTTTAATTTTGGCAGTTTTCTTTTGCTTTTATATTTATTAAAAATCTATTCTCTATTTATTTATTTTGAATCATATTTGGCAGACAACCAATCATAAAAACTAATTTCTTCTTCATTTGAGGCTTCTTCCCAAACTGTCCCCTCTGAGTCTGTAAATGTGTTTTTTTCATTCCCATCACTTATATATCCAAATGGCAAAATCTCTTCGCTCATACTCTCAATTTTCTCTTCTGCTATTTTAGCTCTTACATTAGTATTAGTAAGTTCTTTAAACATAGCTTGAGTTGTTAGCCAAGAAAAAGATACTAATGTCATAACTAGATCATCATGACATCCTGGCTCTGCTGAGTAAGTTGTATAATTTGATACAAAAGATGTAAGTTCTGATATTATGTTGTAATCTTCTATTATTATTTTATTAGTTTCTATAAGACTCTTTAAGTTTGAACAGCCGATTGCTTTTATCTGTTGAGTCATTTTTAGACCCAATTTTGCGTTCTTTTTAAATCCAGCAGAAATTCTTTGCCCACCTCTTCCCATATTTGTCGTTGAAAATATGTTCTCATACTCCATGTCTTTATGAAGAAGCTCTGCCACTTGAAGACCAATCGAGTTTGTTTCTATAAGAGCATGTGCGTCATTATAAGCTCTAGCCACATTTACGATAACTGAAGGATACAACATTGGAGAAATTCTATTATTGTAATATTTTGCAACAACTTTGTAAGGAGTAGATGTGACATCAATAACAGTAAATGCTGAATAGTCTAAGTTTTGTCCTTCGGCAGTATCAACTGAAATTACATAAGTGTGATTTTCTTTGGGATCTTCATAAACATCTAAATACTCGTTTACTCTTCTTAGTGGTTCTTTCCAAGCCAGCGTTGTAAGTTTTGTTGCCGATACTAAAGTATTTGAAGTTCCAAGAAATGAGCAACCAAATTCTTGATCAAACTTTTCTTGACCCAACTGTTTTATCTGATCTTCTGCCCAAGAATCATTTCTTCCTGGAACAACAGACCAATGAGCTTCTATTGGCTTATACAAATTTCTTCCTTTTATGGCATCTGTCCAATATCTATAGAAGAGATTCATCCCGTTGGGGGTTGATACCATAATTACTTTAGTAGTATTACCAGATGATATTGTTGGGTATACTGATGTAATAAACTCTTCAGCTATATTTTGAGGCACGAAAGCAAACTCATCAAGAAAAATTACATTGTAAGTATTACCACGAGCAGAAGATGATGCAGTAGCGGCAGCAATTATTTTTGAACCATTTTCAAGTTCTATAGAGCCTTTATTCCATGCAACAACCCCCTGTTGCATCCACATAGGGATATATTCATATGCTAATTTAAGTTTAGATAAAATGTCTCTTGCAGTTGCCGCTTTGTTTGCCAATATTGCAATATTCTGCATTGGACCAAATAAAACTGTCCACAAAATATAAGCAATAGTTACAGTTGATTTTCCAACCTGACGTGGAAGTTTAGCTATAGTGAATCTATTATCTATATATGATGTCAGCAATTCTTTTTGAAACGGATATAGATCAAAAGGTACTAGACCCCTATCTACATGCACGATTTTCATATATCTCTCAATGAAATATATTGGATCTTGAGCGCATCTAATTCTTTCTTCTATTTGCTCTTTAGTGAATATGAAGTCTACCCCAGGACCTTTTAGATTTGGATTTCCTTTATAAAATCTTAACCCATCTGGAGTTATTTGTTTAATATCACTAGAATCACTCATTTGACTCATCAATTTTTTTCTTAGTCATATTTGCTATGATTGCATCTAATTGAGCAGTGTTTCCCACAAACAGATTATTATTAACAACTTCTGGCGATTTACTACCAGTCATTGATTCAATTTTACTCTTATCTTTATGTATACTCATTAAATCTTTTTGAGCATTTGCTATTGTGTTTACCAATAGAGATACAACTTCATACGCTCTAGGATGTTGACTTTGATCTGCTATTTCAACTAGATTATTCAGAGCATCAATAGATCTTTCAGTTATAGTATATAGATTGGTTCTTATATAGTTATAATCGGTTTTTAAGTCATCTTGAGATTCTATCACAATTTCTTTAGTGTTCACTGCGGCAGAATTTGACTTCACGCTCTGAAGTTCTTGCTTAGTATTAGATGCTGAGACTTCTGCTTCATTCACAAGTTTATCATAATCAATCTCTATGCTTTCTGATATGATTTTTAAATCTTCATCGTTAGCAACAAAATCAAAGTCTAATGCATCATCTTTTATATCATCATCAATCATTCACAATCCTCATATTGCATTATTTTATAGTTGGCGCATATACTTTGCTATTAGTATCTATAATCGGAATAGATAATCTATGAGTAGTTGGAACATCAATTCCAGTGTCTGGATATCTAACTTTATTATCATTAAAAAGCTCAACTGTTTCTATATATCCAAATTCATCAGTAAATTTAGAATCTGAAGGATCAATTACTGTTGTACTTCTTATGACTCTAGGTATTATTTGTCTTTGTAAAGGATCATCTAAATCAGCAGAGATAGAAGATGCATAAGTGTCAATAATTACCTTATCAATAAGCTCTCTGCTCATTATTGGTCCGTAGAACATCGCCTTTGCTTCAAATGATAATGTCCATACAACTTCTCTTCTACTTACCCAATCATCACTATAGCTATCACTTAAATCTACAGACTGTAAGATAATAGGCATATCATCTTTATAGTTAAGCTCTGGAATACTGTTTATTGTCACAGTAAATGCTGGAGTAAACCAAGGAACAATTTGTTCAAATATTTGATTAGCTTCATCAATGTATTTTGACATAATAGAAAGTTCCATTCCTATGTTATAAGGAACTCCATTATATTGATGATTTATTAGTTTATTTGTATCTTCTTTAGATGATATTTGCCTCTTTATTGTATTAAGTTTTCTAGAAGAATCATAGGTTACAGAATTTATTTCAAAAGACATTCTTGGCAATTTAATAGAGTGCGCTCTGTCTAGATTTGGATCATCATTTATTCTGGCCAAAAATTTCTCTGTTGGTCCATATGCCAAAGGCACTCTCAATCGCTCTACTTCATTATCGCCCAACTTTTTTATAACAAAGATATTAGCAAAGATTGACCCAAAACTAGCTACTATTTTTCTAAGAGATTGATGATAAAATGGATTTCCAAACATAATATCTATTCCTCAGAAAATGGATTGCTTTCAGTGAAGTCGATAAACACAATATTCTCAAAGCTATTATTTGAGCTTGAATAATCATCTCTAATATCTGATGTGTCTATAGTTGAAGAGAGAGTTGCATCAGAATTACTTATTGCTCCTTTAACTAATCCAGAAGTTGGAGTGAATGAGCCATATAAATCTTTAATCTTCAATTCTGTTGAAGATGCATACTCAACAAATCTAGCTCTAGAAGAAGCACTTAGAAGAGTATCTCCTTGATATATAAATTCGCCTTCAGTAAAATCTCCATTAGAACTTTCTATATTTAAAACAAATATTTCAGAACCACTGGCAATATTTTCATCCAAATCTGTGATGCCAGTAGATATATTCTCATCTTGAAACGCATATTGCTCACACTGTAAATCAAACGTGTAAAATTGCCCCAGATTATAAAATGTGTTATTTTCAGAAACAAATTTTATCTCGTATAATCCAACAGCAGTGCTTAGTGGAAGATATATTAAATCTCCCTCATTTGGTCGATTCATTTCACTTCCAAAAACTTTTGAAAATGATTTTCTAGAAATTGAAAATGTTATTTGATTTTTAATCTCAAGACCAAACTTGCTTAAAATATTTCCATCACCTTGAAATCCATCATAGTCTTTAATGTATGCTTCTATGTGATGATAGTCATTAAAATTGGCTAGAGGATCTTCTCTAAAAATTTTGTCAACTTGTTCTAGAACTCTAGGCAGATAAATGACATCTATAGCATGAATCTTTATAGCTTCTTCTACCAAATCTTGTAGTAGATTCTGCTCTTGCTTTTGTCTATATAAGTTAAAGTATTTGTTAGATGCCACAATGAATCACCTATATTATCCTACCAAAAAGTCTGGAGGGAACTCAAATTCACTTCTCAACCTTTCTCTTAAAGTTTTTAAATCTTCAACAGCTTCATCATATATGGTTTGGCCATTTAACGTCACGCCTCCAGGCAAAGATATGCCTGAATATTTTTTTAGATTCTGCCCCCACTGCATTTTCAATAAGTTATATGCATATTCCCTAACAAATTCATCTGTAAAAATTTCAACGTAAGTGTTTGCATCAAGTGCGCTCCAAGCCTCAAATATTACCCATTGATCTGGCATAAATCCAGCCATCTCGAAGTGAACTTTATCGGTCTTTTTATTAAATCTAATCCCTTTTTTCCCTCTAAACATCATCTCCCACATGCTTATATATCTTTGATATAAGTCATATGTTACTAGATCAGTAGATGCTAAATTGAACATGTTATTGAGAGCAAACTGATACTGAAAATCAAACATTCCGCCCAAATTTCCGCCTATAGTTGAAGACTCTTGAGGTATAATATTAGTGACGCTAATGACTTTACTTCCCAAGTTTACATATCCAGAATCTAGATTTCCTACAGTAACAGCTCTTGAGTCATCCAAAATTGTAAATGTATTTTGTGAATCTTCTATTTGTACGGTTTCTCCAACTATAAATGTTTTTCCATTTAGAATTTTATAGCGTATCGTTAAATTATCTTCGGAAATATCATACACATATCCTCTAGCGGTACTAGTTTGACCAATAAGTATATCACCTTTTGTGATAGAATTTGTGTATGGCTGTGATAAAATCATACTGGAAGCGGTTAGTTGATGGTGTAAATAACATCTTTCCACTCCATCAAAATGATATTCTCTAAAATATAGGAGTGCTTCATCAATTCTATCTTCTATTTGATCATCATCAAGATTTATGTCTATAACTGGGGCGCCTAATTTTCTAAGACACCAATGAATAAGTTCTTTTTTACTAGCAAGTGCTGATAATAAACTATCAGATTCATTTCTCTCTACAATATAGTTTACTAAGACAACATCGGATACATCGACTGAAAATGCAAATGTTATTAAGTTTTGGTTTATTGTGTAATCATTAGAGCCACCAGCATTTTGAAGAAGTCCATTTAAAAACACAGATTGAGATCCTGCCAAAGGAGCTTCAACCAAACTGTATTCGGTGTCTGATAGTCTAACAGGAGTTTCGTTTGTTATGAATGTTTGATTTGCCATGTAAAGCTCTAAAAAATGATACGCAAGTATTTATACAATCTGTAAAAATTACTTTTTATTATCATATTTTGAGCGTTTTTCATTAGATAACATTCGTATTATATAAGTAATTACGTTATTGTTACTTATGATATTTAAGTTTTCAAAAATTGAAGTCGCTTCAGTTATAGCTATCAAACTTGACACTAAAGGTAAGATAGGAAAATCTTGACTTTTTAATATATACTCTGTTAAAATGTGACAAACTATTATTGTTGTTGTATATACGAAAATTTTAGATACTGTTCTAGAAATTCCAGAACTGGTGATAGCTATCTTTGCTTTAATAGATGCTATTATACCCGTAATAAAATCTAACAGAGTTAAAAAGAATATTGCTATAATTATACTCTGAATAGGAGAAATGAACGATAAAAATACCAAAAATATGCTTTTTACCGTTATTAAACTGGTGTCTATTTTATTCATATGATGAAACGCTTAACTTTATAAGTGTTGTTTTTTATTTAGCATTTTTTAAAGTAGTAAGCATAATTAGACATCAATTAATTCATTATTTTATTCAGCTAAAATGTATATAGGTGTAACAGTAATTAAATTATCCGAATTAAAGAAATCAATACCACAATCATTCTTAACAACAAATTTTTCCAAAAATGCTGAAGGTATCTTGCTAAAAAATGCAACCTTTCCTGAATAACCTAAAGGAAGAACATGTTCATATGATTCGTCTTCACTAATTATTGAAATTTTTGAAGACGCATCAGTAATGTTTATTGGCCCCAAATATAGTTTTACATCAGCAAATTCAGTATTTGCAGAATTTTCATACATCAATTCTACAGTTGATTCTCCATTTTGCAAAGAATCTAGTTCTTCTTCCCATATTTGCATCCCATATGATGAATCGACATTTTCAGAATAACTTCCTTCTGGAAGAGAATTTATTATAGACATTTATTATTCTCCATCAAAAATACTTAAAATTTAAGTTTTTATTATATAATTCATATATAAGTATTGTCCATCACCAGAAGTTAAAACTGAAGAGTCATAAGTGGACTTAATAGACGGTTCGCCAGAAGTCATAGTAGCATTTCCATTTACTCCATTAGTTACAAGACCTATAAGTCCGCTAAAATTGCCTGCTGGGTGAGTGTGATTTGGGGCTGTATGGGTGTGATTAGCACTTTGATTGCCTGTCGTAAAGCTGTGGGTGTGATTAGCACTATTAGCTTCAGTATTCGCCGTTGAAGTATTTCTCCATAATCCACCATATCCCCCAGCGGCTCCAGCAAATGTTACATTTCTATATGTGTATGTGTGAGTATGATTAGCACTTTGATTGCCAGTGGTTCCACTGTGGGTGTGGTTAACACTATTATTGCCTGTCTGTCCACCACCACCAGATGATGTAATATTTAAAGTAGCTCCAGCTCCCATCCCGTGATAATGTGCAGGAAGGGTATGAGTGTGATTCATGCCGTGATTGTGTGCTGGAATACTATGAGTTAATGTGGCAGATCTAGATGCGTATGCAACACCATCATCATCTCCTAGTGTATCTGAGGATCCAGTTCCAACTGGAGTTCTTCTTCTCAAGTCTGGAAGATTGAATGTTGTGCTTCCATCCCCAACACCGTATGTTGTAGAAATTGCGGTAAATAAATCTGCATATGTGCTTCTTGAAACTTCCGAACCATCGCATGTTAGCCATCCAGATGGCGCAGATGAACCAGCAAAAGCTATTACAGATCCAGAGGGAGAAAATCCACCTGCAGGCAACGGAGAGTTTACCCAAGAACTTCCGTTATATTGTAAAACGTCATCCGTTGTTGCAGATGTTATGGTTACATCAGTTAGACCATTTAATGTTGTTGCTCCACCGCCAGCTCCAGCTAATCCAAGTTCAACTATGGATTCACTACCATCATCTTTTTTTAGAAATAATTTGCCATCATATGTATTGATAGCCAATTCTCCTAACTCAAGATCTGTAGTTAAAGGAGTAGCTGATGCGGTGGAGCTTCTTTTATGTTTTATTGTGTTTGCCATTGTTTATCACAAAATATAAAATATTATTATCACATATAATTTATAACACAAAAAATAACAGAAAGTAAACTAGAAAGTTCCCCCATCTAGTGTTACACCATCAATAGTTCCGCCATCAATGTCAACATTATTTGATGCCTGTGTTGCCATTGTTCCTAGACCCAAAGTAGTTCTAGCGGCACTAGCATCAGCATCATCAATAAGTGTTCTACCGAAAGATGATAGAGTTGTAACATCAGCAGTTCCAGACCCAGTGAAGTATGGAAGTGCATTAGATGCGCTTGTTACAGAAGCTAGAGCGGCAAGCTCTGCGTCATATGCCTGAACATCAGTTCCAATAACAAGACCTAATGTTGTTCTAGCACTTCCAGCATCAGCGTCATCAATAAGAGAACGACCAAATGATGTTAAAGTTGCAACATCAGCAGTTCCAGCTCCCGTAAAGTATGGGAGTTTATTGGCTGCACTTGTTAGACCAGCAATAGCTGCCAACTCAGCATCGTATGCCTGAACATCTGTTCCAATAGCAACACCTAAAGTAGTGCGAGCTGTTTCAGCATCAGCGTCATCAATAAGTGTTCTACCGAAAGAAGACAAATCTGCCAAACTAGCAGTTCCAGATCCTGTGAAGTATGGAAGTTTGTCAGCGGCACTTGTGAGACCAGCAATAGCGGCGAGTTCAGCATCATATGCTTGAACATCAGTTCCGATTACTACACCAAGAGTAGTTCTTGCGGCAGAAGCATCTGCATCATCAACAAGAGAACGTCCAAAAGATGTAAAATCTGCTAGGGCAGCAGTTCCAGATCCTGTGAAGTATGGCAATTTATCTGCCGCACTTGTAAGACCAGCAATAGCTTGAAGTTCAGCGTCACTAGCTAATGAACCACCAGTAGCTTCTTTCCAAACAGCATTTCCTGTAGCTGTATCTTTTGTAAGAACATACTCATTAGTAGCGCCAGAAACTTGAGTAAGAGCATCAATAGCCGCTTGTGCTGTAGTTTCTCCAGTACCACCATAAGCAATTCCTATAGTAGTTGCGTTCCAAGTACCTGTTGTTAATGTTCCAACAGTTGTTAGAGATGATGCGCTTGTTATTCCAGTACCAAGACTAGTGCCAGAAAGAACAGCCACTCCGCCGATTTTAAAGCTAGATCCATTAATTAGGTTAATATGCTCAGATGATGTCCACGAGTCAGTAGAATCAACCCAGTTAAACGTCTTATCAGTAGTACCTTTAAGAGTAATACCACCACCATCAGCAGTTAGATCTGTAGGGGTAGCAACATTACCAAGAGTAATGTTCTTATCAGCAACTTCAACAGTAACAGAATCTACTGTAGTCGTAGTTCCTTGAACTGTAAGATTTCCAACAACGGTTACATCTTGAGCAGTTAGATCTCCACCATCTAGATTTAAGTCTTTATTTGAATCTACAACAAGAGCTTTGCTTGCTACTGCCGTTCCAGCAGTTGCGCCATCCAAGAAATTTATCTCGGTTGCTGTTGCTGTAACTTCTGTTCCATCAATGTTAAATGTGCCAGTTAAATCTACCGCACCAGAGAAAGTTTTATCTCCAGATACAGTTTGTGTTCCAGCTATAGATACATAAGCTCCACTACCTGCGATAGCTTCTACTGTAGTTGCTGTACCACCAGCTCCGCCAGTCCCTTTACCATAGTAGAGGGTATCATCAACTTCATTATATGCCAATTCAGCATTTTGTAAGCTACTCGGCGCGCCTGAGGCTCCACTCGTTCGTCTTTTTATTCTAATTGTATTTGCCATGTTAAAAGTTTCCTCCGTCAACAAATTCTTCTGCGGTTAAATTTTCCCAAATTGAGTTTTGTGTATTAAAAGTTAGTAAGTCCCTATTTTGCAAGTTATTTATAACAACTTGATAACCTCCAATCGAACTCAGAGTATTTATTAATTGCTCTGAGTTTATATTCGTCCAATTTCCATTTGAATCTCTTATTAATAAATCGCCTTCTTCAGCATTTACTATTTGGACTTCTTGTATCTTGTTAAAAGATATTTCCGCGGAACTAGAAATCTCGGCATCAGTTATTGATCCCTGTTGGATTTGACTACTTCCTCTAAGTTTAGTTATAGACATGGCAGAAATACGATTTTAATACTAAGAATAAAAATGGATTCATATTATATTTATCAAAATATACTCATCACATATTAGACTCATGGTATTAAAAAAACCTGTACTAAACCCTATATTCGCTTATCAAATTTATATCATATTCTGTATTCAACGAATAATCTTGTTTACTTTGTCTATATATATCAAAAGAAGAGTTTGAATTTCTAACAACTATTCCCTGCTCAAGAGATGATGCAGATGATATTGTTGCTGAAGATAATATGCAACTACTTCCATTATTATTTGTAGGCAAAGTAAAATTTATAGTATCAATAGCCGTACTAGCATCAGTAGTTATAGTTAAACTCAGTCTTACTTTAATTAGACCAGTAAATTCTTGATACGATGCTTCATTTATTGTTTCAGCTTGAAGAGCAGTAGAAGCTGAAAGAGTTGGAACATAATCTATAAATGAAGGGATTGAAGGAACTGTAACTTCTTTTCCAAGATATTTTATAAACAATCCAAAGCCATTTACTGGTGCTGTAGTAAATGATATTTTAGTTCCGCTATTTATTACTGAAAAGTCAATATTTGGTTGCAAAACATTATTAGAATATACAACTAAAATTGAAGATGCGCTGGCAACTCTATACAGAAGATTGAATTCTGTTTCAACACCATCAGATTGAGATGACAAATCTTGTGTATCTAATACACCATATTGATTGTCTCGACCGATATACTTTCCCATCTTATGAAGCCCTTATTATATAATTTACGATAGTGTATGGAACTGTATTTGATGCCCCAGAAGTTAAAACTGAAGAATTTCCAGTGACATTTACACTTGGTGTTCCAGAAGTCATAGTAGCATTTCCATCAACTCCACCAGTTACGAGACCTATACGTCCAGCAAAGTTTGATGATGCATGAGAGTGAATTCCGCTAGTATCTGTTCTGTTTGTTGTTCCTAAAGATGCTACTGTTATAGTATGACTGTGCGAATTTATAGTGTGGGTGTGGGCTGTCTGAGATAACGATACTCCAGTTGTACTTGAGGATATTGTATGTCTATGATTTATACTAGTGCTATTTGTGGTAAACGAGTGAGTATGCGCTCCAGCATCATCAATATTTCGTCCAGTTTTATTTGCAGTGCCTACTGTACTTTGATTTATATTAATTGTATTTGCTGAATTTAATCCACCACCACTCTCTTCTCGCAAATCGTGATCATGCACGCCCGCAGAATTTGTTGTTCCGCTATGGGAGTGTAATGGATCTGAATATCCAGTATATCCGCTGCCGTGATTATGTCCAGGATCGCTTAAACTAACATTAGCACTACTGCCATTTGTCGTTAATGACACTCCAGAAGATGATGCTGTATGTCCATGAGATATGTCTATTGTTGTTGTATGACCGCCCTTATCAGCATTTGTTCCATTTGCTTGACCTATATTTAAGTCAGCTCCAGTTCCCATTCCGTGATAATGTGCTGGCAAACTATGCGTATGGTTAGATAAATCATGCGTATGCGCTGGGACGCTATGAGTGTGAGTTAGAAGTCTAGATGCTTCTACTAAACCATCAGTATTTCCTATTGTATCAGATGAACTTTTTCCAATTGGAAGACGCCTTCTCATATCTGGAAGATTAAATGTATTGACTCCATCTCCAGAACCAAAAGATGTTCCAATACAAGCAAATAATTCAAGATATGTCAATCTTGATACTGCCGACCCATCGCACACTAGCCATTTTGAATTTGGAGAAGTGGATTTTGTCCAAATGGACATTGTTCCTATAGGAACAAGATTCTCAACTAAATTTTGAAGACTTGTAACTGTTGCACTTAGAGCAGATACATCAACTCCATCTACGGTTCCGCCAACTGTTATATTTCCAGTAATATCTGCCGTTGCGCTGTTTACCTGACCCGAAAAGTGTGCATCTGTAAATTTTTTGCTTGATGAACCTAGTGCTATGGTTTCTGTAGTCTCTGCTGATATTTCAGTAGAGCTTACGTTAAGTTTTTTAACTCCATTTACTGAAACGTGAGCTGTTGTTGGAGCATCCAATATCAATTCATCGGAAGAGTTAATAGATACTGCTGAGTATGCTGTTGTATCAGCTTTATTAATTCTCAATGCAGTATTATTTGACAATCTAATTTTTGGAGAAGTTACTGCATCATTACCAATTTTAGTGTTTGTTACTGCGCTAGATGCAACTTTAGTTTCAACTACTGAAGAGTTTGCTAATTTTGCTTGAGTTATTGAGCCGTCGGGAATCGAACCAGTTTGTCCAGGAGATAGTGATTCTCTTCGTGATATAGTAGAGAAGCCTAAATGCTTAATTACAACTCTTCCCGTAACTGCTGAATCAAAATCAACTGTAAGACCATCAGAAGATAATGCCCAAACAGAGTCGGCATTAGTTTCTCCAGCATTTCTTCCTTCTTTCCAAACTCCATCAACATATACCTCTAATGCAGATGAGTTTATTGATTCTTGACTTAAAATAAATTCAGTTTGGGCAGAAGCAGTAAATCTATCAACCACAAAATTTCTAAGATTTTGAGATAATTGATTTGGTCCAACCGAATTATCTGATGGGACTAAATTATATGTTGCATCACCTTTATGAATTACATAAATTTTGTCGTTAAATTGAGGAGCTTCAGAAAAAGTTATTTCTCTATTATATGTAGCACCAGTTCCGCCTATAGTATAATCATATTCTGGCTCTAAAACTTCCCAGTATCCAGAATAGCTGTGAGATATGCTTATATTAGTTTCTGAGGCGGAATCATTTTGTGCGCCAGTCTTAGTTAGAACTATTTCTGCTGTGGCTCCATCATATGTAAGACTAACAATATTAAATGTTCCATTGTTATCCGTTACTGTAGCATCTCCAGAAATAGTCAAAGTGTGATTTTGACTGGCATAAGTAGATGTTGTCTCTTTTATGTCCGATAGTGCCGAAGCAAGAGACGCATCGGCTGTGAAAACTTTAAACGTAGTAGAATCTATATTCAGAATGTCAATTAAATCAGTGGATGTAACTAGAGTTTCTGTTATATATTTCTGTTCAAAAACATATACATTATTTTCATATCCACCTGGAACTTCTTGCGATAAAATGAAAGTAGATTTATCAAAAGGGTCTGGTGCAGATGCGCTTTCATAGCCTGGCGTAATGTCATCTCTAACATTAGATCCTAAAACTAAAAGAGTTCTTCCGTTTCCTATGTATGCCATGAGATAAATCTCTAAAAATTATACGTCTTCAATTAATGATAAAATTACATCTACAGACTCTCCAGCAGTATCACATTTTATCTCGATAGAATCATCTGCTTCCAAAACTATTTTTTGTCCATCAATAACTTGAATTGCTGAACCAACTGGGACTGGCGCACCTTTAACCAAATGTGCTGTTGTTGATGCACTATCATCAACAATTCTAACAGAAACTTGAACACCACTACTTCCAGTGTTTGATATATCACACTGTATTAGATATGATGTCTTAGTTGCTGGTGCCGCATAGATCTCAGTAAATGAGTTTCCTATGCTTGTCTTTACTGCGTTTTTGAATATTCCTAAATTTGCCATATTTTAACTCATAGCTATTGATCTAATTAAACTTCTTCTAATGTCATCATCTATACTATTTATTGCAGATACTAAACTCAATTCTTTGAGATTTTCGTATGTTGCTCCAGTAAAAACCTCTGGTAATTTTCTATCTAATGTTAATGATGTATCTGATGTAACTTGAATTACTCTAGCTTCTATTGTTGTTGGAGTTGACGTTGTTATTTTTAATATATCTCCAACTGAAACATCAGTCGTAAATGTTGTAGAAGTTCCAGTTAAAACATATTCGTAAATAATACCAGCAACAGTTCCAGACCTTGCTGTTGTAGATTGCAATTCAGTTAATACCTTGGGTGGAAGATTGTTTAAGTCTCCCTGCTCCCTTGATAAAACATTGGTCTTTTGCATCCAAATATTGAAGCTATCATTTTCGTATTGAGTATATTTTTCTGATGCAGTTTTAGGATTTGCCATTAGTTAAAATTTCCAATATTGCACTCAAGTTCTTCTCTAATGAATCAATCTTTTTCTCGATACTATTTATTCTATTCTCTGCATCAATTTGTGATTGTTTCGCCATTTTAGATGCTTGTTTCTTTTTCTTATACAGCAAATATGATTTATCATCATTATTTACTATTCCATTACTTAAAGCATCACGATAAAGATCCTTTTCATCTTTAACTTGTATATATTTATTACTCATCTAATACAATCATTCTAAAGTTTATTATTCTTGGAGCCCTAGCTGGATTTCCACCTAGCATTACAATTTTTGTTTGCGCCGCAACAAAAGATGGAAGACCACTCAAAGTTGAAGAATACTCGGAGAAAGATCCAGTAGAAAGATTTGGAGCTGGAGTCAATGGAATTAATTCTCCATTCACATCGACATTAAACTCAGCTTTTGTCCAATTTACAGTATCTAAACTATCTGTAGTATTTTCTAGCTGTAACTTGTAGTACAATTCAATTTCACAAGTTTCATCTCTCGAAGCATCAAACATAACTTTCAATGCGTTGGATGGTCTAGTAACAGTAAGAGTTTTAGAAACATATTTTGCACCAGCACTACCTGCGTTTGGAGATATTTCATCAATAAATCTATCTTTTTGTGTTACAATTATTGATGAGCTAGAATCTTCCCCAGACAGAACTAAATTTTTATATTCAACTTCTACTTCTATCAATCTTGGAGCATGTACTAAGAAATCAGTATCAATAACAGTATTATTAGGAGTGTATGTAACCCTAACAATTCTAGAATCTGAAAAATCTCTCTCACCAGTATTAGCTGTTCCAGAAACAGTCAAGTATTTTCCAACATCTAATGTACTTAGATGTTTAGCGACTGAGGCATCAGAACTTTTTATCTTAGTATTTTGAGGATTAATATAAAGAAGAGTTCCAAGAGTCATTGAGGAAGATAATGCTAAATCTAACAATAACTCTGTATCATCAATCACGCTTTCAACAACTCTTTCATCGCCTTGTTCTGTTTTAACAGTATCTCCAACTCTAATGTTAGCTAAGAATCCTCCAGAAGATGCAGTTAATATTCTACTTCCAGCAATTCCGCTGACTCCAGAAAGTGTATCACTTGATTGCGTAAAATATAATTTATTTGCAGTATCACTAACTGCTGGAATATTAGTTGTAGTCAGAACTTGATAATTATCAAACTCCGCATTTATAATAGATGCGCTATCAACACCTTCTCCAGCAATTCCATGTGGATTGTCCATTCTATGCGATACTAGATATGCAGTCATTCTAGATTCATCCAGTACGGGAGAGATGTTTCTATTTGTACTCGATAAAATCGCTCTAACTGCTAAAGATTTTCTATCTGCGGCAGTGTTTCCAGTAGATGGTCCCTGAGGAACAGGAAGTTCATTAACATAAGATCCAACTAACATAGGATTTTGAAAGACTAGTTTTTCATTACACAAAAAGTTCGCCCTAGGTTGTTGAATATAAGTTGAGTTTGTTGAATTATGAACACCAGCTCCAGATGTTGTTCTAACATTCCATGAAATCTGAGTTTCTGGAATCTCCAATGGAGTTGTTATTAGAGTCATTTCCTCAAATCTCTTATTTTCTGTAGCAAATATTCTATTTCCCCCAAATCTTCCAGATGCAGTTGCATTTGTTCCCAAATCTACTCTGTAGTAATCAAGTTCTGTATATTCAACATCATGTCCAGCATAATCATAAAATACTTCAGCATCAATTCCAGCTAGAGATGCTCCAGATGGAACAACGTAAGAAGTCGCTATAACATTAACATCCTCATCAAGCTCATTTTGAGAATCGAAAGCTGAAGCAATAGTTAATTGAGTATCACTATCAATGCTTACTACTCTCTTTTGCTCTCCATTGTGTGGATTTATGATAAAACTTCCAGCAACTATGCTTCCATCATTAAAGTTTCCAGTAGTGGTTACTGTAGTTCCAGAACTAGTCACTTCTCCAGGAAGTTGACTATCATATTGCGGAGAAAATACAACTTTACTTGCATTACCAGATGCTGGAGCAACTCTAGCTGTTGTATGTCCATGATTGGGGTGATGAATCCTAACATAAGATGATCCGTTTGAAAAATCTAATGGATCCAATGTCAAAAGTCTTAGTGGTAATTCATCATTTACAAAATCAACTTCCCCATTTACTGCTGTGTCAAAGTCTGCTTTCCATATTTTAAATTTTACGTCACTGGTCTGATCTGGAGTCCATGTCAATCCATTCTGAGATTTAAATAGAACTCCCTGAAAGTATGGATCAGTTTCTATAGGAATAGTTGTTCCAATTTCAACATTTACTATTCTTTCTTCTGGGTCAGCAACATCAACATCTGGTCCAGCTTGAGCTGTCCAAACATTATAGTCTAAGCTATCCGCCATCAACACGAAGCAATAACTTTTATTTTCAGCTAGATATATAGGAGACTCAAAAGTGAATCTAGTTGGCACCATATATGTTGTGGGAGCATTTTCATATAGAAAAGAAACTCCGTTATTTATTTCTCCGTTAGCATCATATTCCCCATTAGTCCACGGACCGCTAGTATGATTTGTTGCTGGAGCTTTTGGATCAGTATTTGGATTTCCATTTATGGTCATTTCCCCTGTTGTAATATTTACTTCATTAGTTACTATTTCAACAGCTTCTTTTATTATTTCGCCAAAAGGTAAAATTCTGTCTGAAGGAAGCCCTTGGTCTCCAAGCTCTCTTATTTGAAAAATGATAGGAGCTTGATCGGTTCCTGTGGGTCTAGTTCTAAAAAATACGTCAACTGAAGTTATAAAACATCCACCCTTTTCATACACAAAGAAACTCTGTGCAATAGGATCTCTAGGACATGGATTATCTGAGCCTAGAACTTCTGATGTTACCATAGAAATATCTTTTTCAGATTCTACTTTATCTCTATCAATCTTAAAAAGTCTAGTGGAGTATGTAGTTTCTTGCTTAGTATCAATCCAGCCTCTAGCTGTATATTTTGCATCTCCAGCAGAATCGGGCGCTGGAATTAAAATATTTGCACTAGATGTAGTCAATCTAAAAATTCTATCTCCAGTCTTGAATCGCAATTCATCAGTATTAGGTATGCTAAATGTTCCTTGTATTCTACCTTTAGAATCACATATTAAGGGGTCACCTAATGCTCCACCTTGTGGAGTACAGTATGCAGAAACATCAACTCCATCAAAGAATGGATAAAGTCTAATATTTGGCTTAAATGCCTTTCCAGTAAATGCAACGTCCTTTGAACGCATGAACTCTATTAATGAAGTATCAATTATTCTACTTCCCATTGATACTGGAGCTGAGAATCCCAAATCAACAAAGGTTGAAGTGTAATCTGTAGTTATTTCTTTTCCTATCTGAGTTACTGTTGTTCTGGTCTCATTTGAAACCCAAGAATTTCGTCCAACAGGAATGATTTTTCCAGCATTTGCATAGCCTTCTGGAACTCTAACATATCCACTTCTAAACAAAGACCTATCCATTTTAGATTTCAGCCAAGAGCTATCAGACTTTAGCTGACTTATTACTCTATGTCCAGCAACTTCTAAAATTTCATTTCCAGTCTTAGTAGTTTCAGTTACCGTTGATATCCAACGTTGGCTTGTTGATTGATAATCAACTTTAGTTCCAGATGGACCATATTGCTGCCTAGTTGCTTCCCACGAGCCCTGATCCTGAACATTTAATGGCTCTGCGTAAGATGTCTCTCTCCACTCATCTGTCCAAGGAGTTATTGAAACTGCACCAACATAGCTAAAAACTGCGTAGGGGTTTACATTTATAGACTTACTAGCTTTTGTTTGCTCAATCATGGTAACTGGAGTATATGGCAAAGTATATAACTGTCCAGTTTTTTGATAATTCTTTGTTGTTCTAAAACTTGCAGGATTTGAATCCATTAATGCACGTTCAAATAAAGACACTGCATCTTCTTGAATTAGAGGTCTGAGTATTCCCTCTCTTCTATCTAAACTACATCTAAAGTCTGCTGACCCAAGATCACTAGCATTAAAAGTCTTAAAGTTATCTACTAAGAATCCATTTTTGAATCTGTCGTTTCCTAAGGCATCAGGTATCACTAGGGAATTTGTATCTTTCTCTAGCATAGAGAGTGAAGTATAGTATTCTATATTTGAAACCCGTCTCTCAATTTTTCCAATGTCTCGCATTGTATATCTCTTGTTATCTCGCATAACAGGAAATACAGCTTTTTCTGAAGTTGTGTAAGGAGTAATAGATAGCTCATATAAAGTCATTCCACTATCTGGATCATCGGGAAAAAGTGGATTCTCATCTGGATTTCCAGTCTTCATCAAAAACTTTCCAGTCTTATCCAGAAATAACTTATCTCTTCTAGGCAAATAAAAGTGATAGTCTGATCTAATATCATCTTTTGGCACTGCCATTAATGTTGCAAATCCAGCATCAATTCCACCAGAATTAACTACAGGTCTGAAATCAAAACAATCAGTTAATGGATATAAAGTTCCATCACTAGATGTAAAGTCTGGAACGTCTGAGTAATCCATTGATGGGCTAGAACCAGAGAATGGATATGAATCTACAGAAAAATAATCACCATTAGTTGAGTTGTGAGTAAAATAATCAAACTCAACACGAACTCTTCCTCTCGGCCTTTCAGATCCAGCTCTTAATCTAACTTTAGCTATATCGTAATAGTAATCTCTTTGACCATCATCTAAAATGTAAAGTCCAGTTATATCTTTATGTCCAGCAGGCAAAGTTTCGTTATTTGATGGTTCTTGAGAGTAGCCTTCTGGGCCCTCAACAATTCTAGTAATTCTTAATACATCAGCTCTTCCAAGAGATATTTCCGATACGTCAGAACCTTCGCTTACTGCAAATCCCGCTCCTTGATAGACTCCACCAGAATCGAAAGAGCCAAGATTTAAAACTTTAGCCCTCTCTCTAGATACAGTTCCACCAGGTTTTACAACAGAACTATATATTGTAAAATTTCCAGTGTCGCTTCCATTTAAATGTACTTCTAAAGAACTTCCTAAAGGTTTAATCTCACAAGTTCTTGCAGATGGATTTCCCAAAGAATATGGAAGAACTTGTAGCCAAGTTCCATCAGATTCTTTAACTACTGAATATGCATTAAAAGAAAAACTTTCAAATTCTTGATCAGTGCCAGCATTTAACGATATTAGATTAGCGGAAGCAGTTTGTCCAGTATCAATTCGCCTAACTGTGTATATCGTATCTATAGAATTAGAATCTACAGCTCCTGTTGAATCAGCACCCCTAACAGTTTTTACATAATTATCTGGCATCTTATAGACTAAACCAGCATTTGTTGAGTTTGTTCTTAAACTTGCATACAAGTAATCAATCTTTGAATTGTCTGGCCAACTATCTAACGAGTGATCTCCAAGTATAACTAATTCGTTATCATTTTCTGGATTCGATGCAACTTCATATATTTTAGAAGTTGTATTGTCTGCGTTTACTTCAATTAAATCACCAGCAGATAATCTATCAACTTCATCATTTCTCCAAGATGTTCCAGTTCCATTGATGATATTATTATCTACAGAATCTCGACTTACAGAACCAGTTAGTCTAAAGCTATCTAAAACTGTGTCACAGCTAAATGTTGGATTTATTGATGATATAGATCTAACATTAGAAAAACTTTGTCCATCATTCAACTTTATATCAAACAAGAACAATCTATATTGTCTATTATCATCTAGATTAGATTGAGCAGCATCATAAAATCCACTAAAGTATTCAATAGTTAAAGCTCTAGCAGTTCCTATTGCAGATGGTGCTCCAGCAGTTAAGTCATCATTTAAAATTACATCATCATATGAATTGGTTGATAACACCCCATTCACATTTTTAACAAAAACATATGTTCCTAGTGGAGTTTCAACAAACTTATTATTTCTAAACTTTGTTGTTCTAGCTTTTTTGAAATCCACTACACTAGTAGATGCTTTCTCAATTCTATAGCCTTTAACGTAAGCTCTTCCTGGATCTACTATAATACTTAATCTTTCATTCACCATATTTGTAAATGATGTTGAATCATTTACGTCATCATATGAAGTTCCTGGCATCCATTTTCCATTTCTTTGAAATGCTTGTCCAGGTGTTGCAAGTCCAAAAACAAGAACTGAAGAAAGTCTAGCTAAATCTAATGTATCAAATTGAAATTCTTCTTCAACATGAACACCATCTTGTTCTGCTGTTCTTAAAAACTCTTTTATCTGTATCTGAAAAGGTATTACTGTATAATCGCCAGACTCATCAAATGTTCTTTTAGCTAGATAATCGTCTAGAACTGAGTATTCAGTGTTTATTACTTTCTTCTGAACATTTCCATCTACGATTTTAACAAGCTCAGAAAAAGATTCTTCATCAGAATTTAAATCTAATTGTTTTAGAGTTGCTTCAATATAGAGTCTATCAGCACCTGGCGCTCCAATGTTAGGAGTCCCAGTAGCATTATCAAGTAAAGAATCATCTTGAGTCCATTGAACAACACTTTCAACAAATTTAAGTCCAACTTTTGCACTTCTATAAGCATCCCACGCTTCAGGAGTATCCAATAACTCTTGTGTTGGCTCAACAAATACTGTTTGTGCATCAACAAGTATAAATCTTCCATTATAAAAATAAACGCTTTCTTCTACAGTTACGGACTGAACTATTCCAGTTGAATAGTCATTACCAGATATTGTAGCATTTAGTGGAGAAACCTCAACAGTCTGTATATCTTGTCCATTAGAAAATTTTGAAGATGTTCCAGTTGTTGTTCCCGCGGATATGTAATTGACAAACAAGCGAACTTCACCAAGAGAATCGGCGACTTTGTAGCCTACTACATTCGCTGTAATTCCAGACTCTCCAGATGTGCTTATGATTTTTTTATTCAGCCAGTATGTTTGAATATTTTGTTCTGTATCAGTAAATGTAGAAGCACTAGATTGTATTTTTATGAATCCAATATTGTTAATTACTTTTACGCCTTCAGAACTGCCTGGCAATACTTGCGTTCCGTTCTTGAATATGTGCTTTCCAAATTTATCAAGTTGAGATTTAATTTGAGACTGTATCTGATTTAATTCTCTAGCTTGAACTGCACGCCCTGGCCTGAAAAGTATTTGATAAAACTTTTTACCCTCTGTGAAGTCATCAAAGTATGGGGCTTGCTTCAGGTCTATAGTTGTCATATCTATAATCTTGTAAAGTAAAATTAAAATTGAATAATAGCTTTTATGTCTTCAATTTGGTCTTCAGATCTCAAAACTGCTCTACGATTTTCTATGTACAGAATTACGCCATCAAGTTTTTTAATCTCTTCATCTTCTATCGTATTTATTGTAGCCGTAAAAGGGTTTTGAGAATTCGTTCCAGTTATAGTTGCGCCAGCAGTAAATGTTCCATATCCAGTTGATGGATTTTGAATATATGTTAAAACTCCAGTTCCTGGAGTTACTGTGCTTTCAATATATTGCAGTGCTACTCCTCTAACTGCACTTGTCACTTCAACTATTTCGTCGTATGTTAATGCGTCTCCCGATACATTAGTCAAATTTAGTTTTTTAGTTGCAATTAGAGTTGTGGCTGTTGCTAAACTGCCATCTGGATTTTTAGCATCTCTTATTATTCCTAATTGACGATAATCATTGTTTTGTGGAAAGTCTCCTTGTCCCTCGTCATATTCCAATTTAGAATTGAGCATGACATATGTTGCTCCAAGATCTTTCTCTATGTCTGCGCCCAATCCGTCAACATCCGATAAAACTGCTCTAATGATTGCTCCAGTTCCACCTAAAGAATCAACAACATCAATCTTTATGTAAGTTGCATCTTGCCCAGCATCAATTAGTAATACTCTACTAAATTCTCCATTATCGAGAACTGGTCTTAAATTTACTGCTGTGCCATTAGTTGTAATGTTTAATTGAGGCAAAATTTGTATAACTGATGTCTGATCAGCAACTATTACTCCAGTATCTTCGACAAACTCTTCCATAAGTGTTACAGTTCCAGTTGTGCCGTTGTATGAATCAATAGTATATATTGATCCAGCGTCTGGGCCGCTGATTATATGAATTTGTCCACCAGCATAGTAGTCGTTCGTTGCAGAAGGACTTCCGCTTAGTTGTGCAACACCAACTCCAGTGGAGTTATCTAAAGTTCCAGCAACAAATCCGCCAGAATATGTATTTGTGTATCCAGATCCTACGCTATCAATAACAACACTTACAACTTCACCACCAACTGCGGCTTGCTGAACATCCCACTGAAAACTGCCATCATCTGACTCTAATACTTGTACTGGTATCCAAGCGTCGGTTGCAAATCTTGTAGCATCAGAAGCAGTTACACTTCCAATATATTTCCAAACATATCCATCTATTGCAGAGTAATCAATAAGAGATGTTGCTGGATTTTGTCTAACAGGTTTTTCTGTACTAACAGAATTGAGTCCATTTTCAAGACAAACAAAAATGTCAAAGGTGTCTGTCATTACATAAAAATTTCCAGCAATATTTGGTGCCAATTCATTAGAGCGAGTTGGTGTTGGTTGAGAATATAGATTGGTGTCTTTATCATCATATATTGCATATACTGTTTGACCATTTACATCCCAATCGCTTCTTGGAATAACCAAAGACACTGATTGCTCATCTATCTTTTTAAGACCAAGCATTTCATCCCAAATTCTATTCTCTTCCTCATATGTGTCAGCAGGAAGAGGAGGCGATAGCTCTTCATTCACAGCTCCAGCACCCCAAACAGTTGGCTTACCTATGAATAGATAGTGATTTCTGCTTGTAGAGTGTTCAGATGATGAAAAATTCTCTATGAAATCTCTAGCGTTTCTGAGTCTAAATTTGTTCTTTACAATAGCTGGCATTTTAACTTTTCCCGTTACAATTATAGAATTATTTATACTATTATTCTCAAATTAATAAAAAATACAAATCGTTATATTAAAATTTCTTAAACTGATGCTTCTACGGCACAGATATGCTTACCTTCTCCTCTGTTAGTATTACGGCATCTGGAGACAATTTTGTTCTACCATTAAAGTTATTATCAATATCTATAGGTTTAATATTCAGCTCATCGAAAACCTTTATTGGAGTTATTGATTTTTGTGCAGATAAGTCATCGCTAACGCCAAAGTAATTTGATATTGTATAAAACTCACTGTTTGCATCGTATTTATAGAAAGGCTTATAATTAAATCTCTGTCTATATATACTTTCGTAATTTGGACCTAAACTAGATGTTGAAACATCTTCGACATAAATTTCAGTTTTCGCACTTCTAATACCAGCGTTGGCAACAGAAGCATCACTTGAATATGAAATTCTTTTTATCTGGGCTGTTGATATTGAAAGTTTAGCATCTAATAGATTTACACTTCTAAACCCACCAAAAAGTTTAAATCCAGCGGGGTGTAGAATCTTTTTCAGCAATTCTCTATATTCAGACAGAGACTCATTTACATAAGTAACATAAGAAAATGCTTGATAAAAATCTCCATCATGAATATATTTCAGCGTAGATAGCTGTCCATCCTCATTAAGATAGTATCCAGCATATGTTATTAAAGCACCATAATCTATATTGATTCTGGCAAAAACAGGAATTCCCTGCGCTTCAAGAGAATAATCTAGTGTGGGAATTGAACTTTGATAGCCAATTCCATACTTTAGTATATTAAGAGATAGTATTTCTCCAGAAGTTCCTACTGTTTGAACTTCAACTACAGCGCCTTTTCCAATTCCATCTTCTATATTAAATTTTTGCCCAACTTGATAGTCTTGTCCAGGTTCAACAATAGTAATTGTCTTGGGAATTGCGCTTATTCTACAGTTAATACTTAGATCTTCGGACTCTACAATTTCTTCCGCCAAAAAGTCTCCAGTAATACTAGAACGATTTAAGACTAACTTAAATCCAGAAAATATTCCTTCTCTAACAGGATAAATTTTCTCAACAAATGCACTAGAATTACTAGACCGCCCTCTTATTCTTTTAGATTTTAAGTTATATGGATTTCCAGAAATTGAAAATACTTTTATAGATTTTTCTTGTATCCACTTACCATCAGAAACTTTTAGTATATCTTCTCTGGGATAATAGAATTCGCAATCAATTCCGTATATTGCCCTAAAGAATGTTCTAAATGACTTTTCAGTTCCTCTCGATCTATAAAAGTTTTTGACATGTTTAAGAAAAAGATCTGGAGAAATTTTCAGCTTTCTTGGTATGTTTACCAAAAATTCACGAAAAAATTGTTCTCGATAAGGCTCTTTAGTGTGATCAATATCTTGATAATCAATTAGTTTTTTTGCATCTGATAAAACATTAGACTCACCTTCTAGCCATTGATAATATGTTCGTATAAAATCTATAAACTTTTGATGGTCTTCTCTTACAAATTCTGGAAAATGAGTATCAACATAAGGGCTAACTCCAGCTAGAGGATTGGAAAGATACACTAAAGGAACATATTCCTGTGCCCTTTCATATATTACATCTTCAAGCTCTATTAACATTTAAGTCTCTTATGATAATCTAAGTCTATTAACATCAGTCATTTCAATAGATATGTCAGAATCATCTATGAGAATAATCTGCTCTCTTAATGCTATAATATCGTTATCTTTAGGAACGATAAAGAAATCTATATAGTTTAAGCCGTTAGGTATTGAACTTACTAAAAGTTGATTGACTACTATTTCTCCAGTCGAATAGTTTACAGAGCCTATGTTTGGCTCAACAATCACTTTATTTCCTTCTTGAGAGAAATAGTAAACAAATAAAATTCCCTTTCCATTATCTGCCAAATACACCTTAGAGTTTCTATATAAAAACAAAGAACTGCGAACTGAAGATTGATCGTTTGTAAAATCTCCAGTGTCTATTTCATTATTTAATTGTATGGTGAATGAATTTTTTAAATTTAATCTGGGGACAACTCTATATTTAATAGTAATATCAGATTCACTGCTTACGATGGAATTATCTGAATTGTCTATTTGAGACAGAAGTTTTGAATATCTAAAATCAACATCAAAGCCAGAAATGCTGGAATCCCTATATGCCCGTATATTATTGTAGATTAAATTTTGTAATTCGGCTTCATCCAAAACAGTTTTATTAGAATTATAGTTTACTGAACAGTTTAACTCTAATCTGATATATTCAGGATCAATAATTGATACATCTAAGGTTACAAGATTTCTAGGCTTAATAAATGTTGTTAGTATTCTCTCTTTATCTTCAAGATTTAGTGTATCGCCAGTAAATGGTTTTATCGCACAAAATACCTTTCCATACTCTGGAGGAATATTTTCTTCTCCGCCCCAAACACGAACATGCTGAACTGAAGATACATCTTTCTTAATGAGAGTCTCATAGTCATATTTTGTGACTGCTCTATTTTGAGCCTCATAGTTTCTGGGCGCAAGTAACTTTACACTATCTTTATTCTCTCTTTCTGAAAAGCCATTAGCGGGACTCAAAGTAGTTATAGAAAAAGACTCAGTTTGCGAATTTAATATTCCAAGAGTTTCTGCCCTAAATGAATTTGCTCCAGTTGCTCCATCTCCACTTGAAACAATATAATTTAACTGAATTATGTTTCCATCTTGTGGATTTTTGCCTATAATATCATCGCCAAAAATTACTTCATATAATCCTTCTTCGTTTGATGGAGCATATGCTTGCATAAAATATACTAAATCGGTAGAGGAGACTTCAGTTATATCATCGCTCAAATTATAAACTGATATATTTGAACTTGATGCACTTTCTTTAACTGTTACGGACAATGTTGATGTGTCAACATTTTGATTTGGCATCACATATCTTTGCTTAACTGGAGATGTATTATCAACAGTATATGAGTGTATTAGTCTTTTCCCCTCAACTATCTCTAAGTTTTTAGCTGTATATGTTACAGTTTGAACACCATTTCCATCAGTAGAAACTAGAGTTCTATCTAAAGTTCTAGATTGTCTAGGGTAAAATGTATATCTTGTGCCATCTACTGTAGTGAAAAACGGCTGACTTTTGGGCAAAACTTGTCGTATAGGTAAATTTATTCCCGTAACAGTTACAGAATAATCAATAATTGCTACTGATGTTCTAACAGATCTTGGAGTATACCCTAAATGTTTTGCTCTTGATGCAACGCTAGTATCTAAAGATGCACTATCTAAAAACATCTCGCTCGCAAGCATGTTTAGATAAAAGCCATTATATCCAGTGTTATATGCTAATACATCTAACAAAATAGATAGAGATGAACCATCAAAATTATAGTCTTTAAATTTGTCTTGAGATTTCAGAAAAGTTTTAAGATTTTCTTTTATTAGATTGAAAT
>Ga0099848_1000114_pt1 | contig 32391 bp, 16 predicted proteins | sample CB_VirMetaG_3_FD_78179 | JGI IMG/M metagenome (GOLD analysis project Ga0099848, IMG submission 78179) | Freshwater to marine saline gradient viral communities from Chesapeake Bay - CB_1508_1S Viral MetaG | ecosystem: Environmental > Aquatic > Marine > Coastal | place: USA: Chesapeake Bay...
CAGGAACTACTCAAAACATTGCAACAACACTTAAAGAATTGGCTGATAATGCTAAAAAGGTTTATAATGATTTGGCTGGACAAGTTACCAATATGATTGGTGATTTAGATACTCTTGCATCAAGAACAGTTGACTCTATGGGAACCACACGAGAAAGTGTCCGAGCTTTAACTGTTAATTTTACCAACGCACTACCGGCTGTTGCCGCTATGGGTGGTAAACTAGAAGATATTGCTAAACTACAACAAGGTGTTGGTGCTGAACTTGGTCGTAATAATGTTTTAACATCTGACGTTGTTACTAAACTATATGCCGCACAAGAAGCGATTGGATTAAGTGAAATAGAATTGGCTAAAGCGGTTGGAGAATTTCAAGATGCTGGTATTTCATCAGGTGTTGTTGCTAAAAATATGGAAGCGGCAGCAAACTTCTCAAGACAAATGGGAGTTAACACTGAAGTTGCTTTCAAATTAATGACTGACAATTTAAATAAATTAAATGAATATGGTTTTGAAAGTGGTATAGATGGATTAGCTAGAATGGCAACAACAGCAGCCTCTATGAGGGTTACAATGACCGGAGTGTTTAGTTTAGCTGAAAGAGCGTTTAATCCTGAAGGTGCTATTGAAATGGTATCGGCATTTCAAAGATTAGGTGTTGCCGCGGGTGATTTGGCAGACCCATTTAGATTGTTGTATTTGGCTCAAAATGATACTGAAGAACTTCAAAATCAAGTTATTCAGATGACTGAAAAGTTCACTTATTTTGATGAAAAATCAAAAACATTTAAGGTTTTTCCAAACGCAAAACAAGATTTGAGAGACTTGGCTCAAGCAACAAATATGGGTTATGAAGATTTAGTAAAATATTCTATTGGTGCTCAAAAGTTAAAAGAAATTGGTAAAGATATTAGGATTGGTGGTATTGATGAGGAGACTAAAACATTTATTGCCAACATGGCAGAATTTGATGAAAAGGCTGGTGGGTTTGCGGTTACTTTAGATACCGGTGAAACAAAATTAGTTTCACAATTAAGTGCTGAGGATGTTGATAAGATAAAACCAAAACCTGAGACATTAGAAGATGTCGCTAAAGCACAATTAAATTTTACTGAAAGTATTGATGCTAATATTGCAGCGATTAAGGCAAAAATTGTTGGTGGTATTGCAAGTGCAGGACCTGTAATTGACTTAACAGAGACCGCTCGTGGTATTGCTAGAAGTGCGTTGGAAACAGGTAGAAATATGGTACCGTCAATTGAGAGTACTCGTGCGGGAACCGAAAGAGCTATTTACGCAATTCCAGACGCTCTTGAAAAATTCATGAAAGGTGAATTTGATTTATCCACCCTAACCACGGGCCTATCTACAGCGGCTGCGGACTTTGGAAATACAATTGAACAATCTTTGACAAATCTTGATTTTTCAAGGATGTTAAATATTGCAGGACAAGAAATATCACCCGGCAATGAACTTGTAAATTCAATTAACAGATTAAATGAAACCTTAAGTAATGGTGAGTTTATACCAAACAGAACCACAGTCACACCTACAGGTTCTCAACCAGCAGTATTTGAACCCAGGCCAATATCACAAACAACTAACGTGACATTTGACCAACTAAGTTTAAATATTAACGGTACTATAAGACTTGAAGGAAACGGCCAAAATTCTGATTTACTTGCCGCAGAGATTTTAAATAGAAACGGCTTATACAGAGGACAATTAGAGAGAATAATTCAAGAACAAATTAACAATATGAATCAACCAATGTATAATGCACTTCCAAGTGGAGGATAATAAAAAAAATATTAAAGTTTACTATTTATAGTTTATAGTAAACAAAGTTAAATATGCCAAGTCCATTATCATTTGACGCAACCAAGGTTTTCAGAGACGCATTACTTCTCAGAAATTTAAAACCGTATTCAAAACCTGGCTCATTTACACCAACTTCAGCTCCTGGAACCGGAGAAATAATACAAAATGAATATAGTGTTATTGACTCTCCTGATGTATTAATTGATGCGGACCCATTTGTTGATGATGCAATTACTAAAAACATTTACAAACCAAACTTTGTTGATAAAAATCCAAACTACGGAAAGGCAATAATTTTACCACCTAAGGGTGGTGAATATGGTAATGTACAACCATATGCTGATGCAATTTTAAGATTCTCACAAACCTTCCAACAAAAAATCTATACTGAAAATTTGTATGGACCCACAAGTGGTTTGGATGATTCGGCTGACAATATATCAACTGATGATAGAATAAGAAACCAAGGACCTACATCTCAAAATTATTGGGACCCAATTAGTTTTGTTCCGTCATCTTATTCACCATATGAAATAATACTTCAGGACAATCCACAAGGTTCTGACGGTACATTGAGCCAAGATTCGTATATGCAGCAGATTTCTGCAGTATATCTAAAAGAAAATTTACAAAATAAAGTTGACCAATCAATTCAAAAACAAACTATAGGTCGTCTTAATTTCTTAAATACTGACCCTGTAAACATTTCACAAATGTTATCAGGTAAAAGACCTTTAGTATTTCGTGATTATAAAATTACTGTTGGTGGTGGATTATTAGGTACAGGAATTGATTTATTACAGAGAATTGGTGGTATAACATTTCCGTTCTCACCAATTCCGGGTGACTATTTCCAACAACCAGAAAACAAAGAAAATAACATCGCAACATCAATTGTTAATACTGTTGCAGGTGGTTTAGGAAGATTATTTGGGTTAAAACTCAATAAACAACAAACACCATCACAATTATTTTTAGAATATACTGGTGAAGGACAAAAGGCTGAATTAGATACCAATATTAGTCTTAACAAATATAGACCTAATTACAGGTTGGCAAATTCTGCAAACTTTTTAAATCAAATTGGTAACGCAATAACAAATCCATTAGGTCTTTTTAGTAATTCAGGTAGTTTTTATGTTGGAAGTCCTGAAAGTAATCCAACATACGCAACATCACCTCCTGGCGCATTACCTAAAAATGAGTTGGGTGTTGAGGTCAACGCACCTGTATATCCTGACGCTTTAGGTAAACAATATGAAGGTGAAGAATCTGAAAACTATCAATTCGGTTTAAAAGGTAAATCTTACGAAGATGGTGGAGGAGTTCAAGGTGGATTTAGTTGGTTATCACCAAAATGGGAAAAAGATGCTGGTAAAAATGTTGGACCTGGGGGAAAAACATATGGAACAGACCCAAGTTACGACTCAAGTATCAGTAATGGATTAACATCAACTAAATCAACAAACTATACATTTACTCCCGGTTCTATATTAGATGAGACTCAGAAATTAATTGATTCTGTTCCGGGTGGTGGTCCTGAAAGATTTAGTCATGTCGGTAACGCCATTGACCAAACGTCAAAAATATTCAGTGATGGGTATAAAGAGATGACAAAAGGTTCTCAAGTTATTTCATATATTGGAGCTGCGGGACAAGAGGTGGGTCAAGAATATTGTCGTATTTTTACAAAAGATACGCCTTTTTATCAGTATAGTGATTTACAGAGACGTAAGTGGAACAATGAGACTGGTAATATTAGAAAATCAAGTTACTCTGTTATTAACGGAGCGTACGATTTAAATATTGTACCGTACAGAGATACTGACCAAAATATTATTCATGACACTGGAGGACAACCAAACGGATATGTAAAAAAATATTTATTCTCAATTGAGAATTTGGCTTGGAGGACATCAAGCAGACCTGGTTATACATACCAAGACTTACCTGTTTGTGAAAGAGGTCCAAATGGTGGTAGAATTATGTGGTTCCCACCGTATGATTTACAATTTGAGGAACAAACAAAGCCCGAGTTTAAAGCAAATAATTTCTTAGGTAGACCAGAGCCCGTTTATACTTATCAAAATACTAATAGGACGGGTACATTAAGATGGAAAATAGTTGTTGACCATCCATCGGTATTAAATTTAATAGTTAATAAAGTATTGGCAAATCAAAATAATAGAGAAATTGTTGACTCTGTAATTAATTCGTTTTTTGCGGGATGTAGACAATACGATTTATATGATTTGGCAATTAAATATAATACAATACCGACTAATGAATTATTTTATATTCAACAGAAGTTAAATTATCCTGATATCCCCGATGAGGAAATTAAGAAATTTACTGACCCCCAAAAAAACGAACCAAATAAATTTGAACAACCTGGTGGAAATACACCTGAAGTTAAAAAATTTGTTAACTTAGGGTTCTATTTTGAAAACGATTGTCCAGGAGGTTCGCCAGGATGGGATAGTAGTACAGGTAGTTTTTGTCCGACAGGGTCAAGAGGTGTTAAAAGTTATGAAACACTTTATAACAATTATACATCGGCATCTACAAAACAAACTTATCAGCAAAAATGTATTCAAACTAATGATGCTAAAACATCTGTGGCGAATTTCTTTACAGACATCATTGAAGACAATTTTAATGCAGCACAAAAGTTACTATCTAAGATACAATCAATGTTAGATAATGATGATGCTGAAAGTATTACCATTAACTTGATTGGTAGTGCATCTGCACCAAACACAAAATCATACAATGATAAATTATCTAAAAGAAGAATTGAATCTGTTAGAACATACATTGAACAATGGCAAGGTGGTATTTTGGGTAAATACTTAACTAGTTCCCCTGTAAGATTAATTGTCAGAGAGGATGCTAGAGGAGAAACAACACAAAGAACCCCGACCCAATTCGCAAATACTGACAATCCAAAAGTATATCAACCAGCTGGTTCAACAGGATTTGGTTGTGAAGGTATTGATTTTGGCGCACCACAAGCTGAAAGTTGGTATGCGGCAAGACCAATGGCTTGTAGGGTTGTAACGATAACAAATGTTGAGGTTGTCCCTAAAAAAACCGACCCACCAATAATTGAAACTAATCCGGGTAAAAAACAATATGATGACGGTCAACAACCACAACCAAATAAACCAAAACCATACTACACTACTACTGTTGGTATTAGAGAGAATATTTCTAAAAAAATTATTAGAAACTTATTGAGTGAGTGTGATTATTTCCAAGTCATCAAAGAAAATGACCCAATAGTGTTTGATTCAATCAAAGATAGGATTAAGTATTTCCAACCAGTGTTCCATTCAACAACCCCCGAAGGGTTAAATTCAAGACTAACATTCTTACAACAATGTATGAGACCTGGTGACACAATACCAACTGTTGGACCTGATGGTAAAATGATATATAACGATGCTATTAATACAGCATTTGGTTCACCACCAATTTTAGTTTTGAGGATTGGGGATTTTTATAACACCAAAATTGTACCAACAAATATATCGTTTAAGTATGACCATTTTGATATTAACCCAGAAGGAATTGGATTCCAACCTATGATTTGTGAGGTTAATTTGTCATTTAATTTTATTGGTGGTAGTGGTATTGCAAAACCAATTGAGGAACTACAAAATGCCATATCGTTTAATTTCTACGCTAACACGGAATTATACGATGAAAGAGCAACTGCAACCGAAGACACAAGCGCGTTGGACAAACAAGTTGTCCAAGCGATATTGGATGCACAACCAACATTAACCGTAAATGCATTGTTGTTCCAACAACAAAACGGAAATGGTTCAACAATAGGTAAAATATTAACAGCCGAAGATTTACCAAACAACAGTCAAAGCGGAACAACATCTTATACTGATATTATGGATACTTTGAAAGCTCAAGCTCAAGAGTATTTCACTCAAACACAAAACTTTAATACTGGAATTGTCAACGCATACAACTATGGAATGTTCCAAGCTACGTTGTCAGAGTTTAATTATACTGATGGAAGTTGGGGTCAGATTAACGGTACATCAATACCTGTTAATTTATGGGGTAAACCAAAAGTCGCTCAAACCAATGTTAATAATGTTTTTAGTCAATTTATAAAGGATATTGAGACTGGTGATTTGGGATTATTTTCAGCACTTGGAGGATTGAATAATCCAAAACCAACTGACGTTAAATTAACTAAATCACAGGTTAGGGTTATTCAGAATAACTATAAAAAAATTGCGCAAGGTATACAATCTAACTTTAATTCATCGTTTACAACATCAATACAAACTATTGTTGAGGCAGAACAAAATTTAATTTTTACTATTGATAAAATTAATTTTGTAATAACAGAAACGTCAGGTGTTAACACAGGTAGCGATGCGTATATGAACCCTAAAAACGAACCTGTTATATTCAATATTACAGGTGATACCATTATTGATGGTGTTAGTGTTGCTCAAAAAATGATTGAAGACTTTACTAAAGTTGGTACTGATGTTAATACATTTACTAATAACTTAAAAACAAGTGGATTTTGGCAAACAACATATACCAAAGTTGGTGAATTTAAACCAGCACCAAATTCTACATGGCCAGGAGCTGGTAATCTTTTAGATTATAATAGGGAATATATGGTGATGGCTCAGACAATCTTAAATGAAAAGACCTATAATGAATTTTTGGACAATATGGTTAAAAACATAGAACCTAAAGACCAAACTGAAAAAGTTAGAAATAGACTTAAAGAGTTGTTTGATTCTAGAAGAGATGAATATAGAAAACAACAAACAAGTGCGGAGTCTATGTTTAAAGAGTTTTCGGACAATAATCAACAATATTTAAATCAATACTCACCATATGCTAATGGTATTGAAAGAACGTTTAAATTTACAAGAAATAGCGCCCCAACCGATATTCAAAAAACAAATGCTATTAGTCTATTCTCAACCGTAAACATTGGTTCTGATAATAAAATTTATAATTTGAAAAAGAAGTTAGATTAATATGGATTTATATTACAACAGATATCAGAATTTTGTAATTAACGGTCAACAAACTGTTGTTCCGTTTGTTCCATTGCCTTCAAAAACAACCGATAAGCGTTACATTTATAAAGAAGGGAGGTCTAGGTTAGATAAGGTTTCACAAGACTATTATACAACACCATATTTTGGTTGGTTAATTTTACAAGCCAATCCTGAGTTTGGTGGAATGGAATCAAATATATATGATGGTGCACTATTGACAATACCATTTCCATTAATAGCTTCTTTACAAGATTATAAAACCGCATTAGACAACTACTTCTTCTATTATGGCAGATAACAGTTTTTTAACATCAAATGAGAGTATTTTAGTTGAGTTTGATTACCAAAACATTACGGTAATTGACCCCAATAAAATTATCATTAATGGACGTACCAAAGAAAGATTAGTTAATCACGAAAATTTGGTTATGTATGCTAATTTGGAGGCTAAAATGCTCCCAAGAACAAAGTTGTTGGTTGGTGAGGCTTTGAACTCTGGAATTCAGAATGTACAAATTGCTAGTATTAATTTCTTAAGACCAGGTGGTGCTGAAAGACCCTATTTAACAAATGATTGGACTGATGAGATAACTGGGTTGGGAACGACAAAAGGTAAAGGTACTAATCAAAGAAGTAAATCTGCGTCTGTTAATGAAAGAACAAAAGATTATTATATAAAACAAAATACTCTAAATAACTTTGATACAGGACTTTTAGGAATTGATTCTATAGTTGTCAACACAAATAGGTCAAATACTCCGTCAGTTGATATTAAATTGATTGATATTCAAGGGAGAGCTTTATTTGAAAAAGGTGACCAATCTCCATACGCAGCGTTTTTTAATTTACCATACCCGACATTCTATTTGACTTTAAAAGGTTATTATGGCAAGGCTATTAGATACCAATTAATATTAACAAAATTTACGGCAAGATTTGATGGCTCAACGGGAAATTATGAAGTTGACTTAAAGTTCTATTCTTACAAGTATACGATATTAGCCGAAACGAGTATTGGGTCATTATTTGCTTTACCACACATGTACACTAGTAAAATTCAATTTACTAGAACACAACCACAAAATCAAACCACTACCGCAGCTCAAATATCAACAGGGCAGGAAAATGTATCAATAAAAAATGTAACATTAGAAAAGGGGTATCAAAAAATTGTTGAAGTCTATTCAGCATATAAAGCCAAAGGATTAATTAAAAAAGATTTCCCTGAAATAACACTAAACCAACTATTAATTAGGTTAGAAGCTTTAGAAAAAAACTTAATTCAATCATTTGGACAACAAGACTTTACGCCACTTACAAATGTTGATACATATCAAACATTATTGATTGAATATCAACAAGATATATATTCAACTGAGTCAACATCTTGGTTTAAAAAATATATGGATGAGAAAAACTTTTTCATTCTAAAACAAGATAGGGGAGGATTAACAGTTTATAATTTCAAAAAAGACGTTGACCAAACTAAAGCATTGGGGGAACTTGAGGGTATTATTACAAAATATAATGCAGATTTAGGTAAGATACCAAATATTGGTTCAAACCCAGGTACTGTAACAATTGGTGGTAAAACAATAGATTCAAAAGTTGAAAACACCATTGATATTACCGATTTGAGAATTGCTGTGTCACCAAACGACATTGACACTGAAGAGACATATAAAAAGCGTGAAAATCAAAGTGAGGCTAGCGGTACAAAATATGAAGAGTTCCTAAATACTGTTAACAATATTACATCAATAAGTTTTACAAATGAAAATGGTGAAATTGTTACACGAAGTAATTTCTTTGTATTTGATGGAACGTCAAAAATAACACCAACCTTTACACAACTCGTTAATAAAATGTTTGGTGATTTAACAAACCGAAGACAAGAAATTGAGTTATTGTTAACACAAGCTCTTCAGAAAAAACTTGAGGGACCAAATGGGTTAGGGTTTAAACCAACGATTAGAAATATTTTCGCAGTAATATTAGCTTCAGTAGAAGGTTTCTATAGATTAATGGATGATGTACACAAAGCAGCATACGATAAAAGAAACCACCCAACAAGATTAAGTGCTATTATACCACCAGATAAAACTTCAATATCTACTGATTCTAAAGATTATATTCAAAAATTAGGACAGAATGGAACCGATATTGGGGTTTACCCTTGGCCACAATATTTTGTTGAAACAAATGCCGATGGTGAAGAAAGATTTGAATTAAGATATCCTGGTGACCCAAAAGAAATCGGAAGAACTAGAGCGTACGAATATGATGTTTGGCCTGAGGTAGAATTTGTTGAAGAGTATATGAAGGCTTTGACAGAAAGGGTTAAACAAAATGATGGACCTAATGGTGATACTGATGAATCCATTAAAATAAAAAGGATTTCTGTAAATAGTGTTGAATACCCAATTAACAATATTCCGTACACCGATAAAGAAGAGGTTAAATTTTTCTATGAAATATATGAAAGAATACTTTTGTCGGCAACAATGGAAAGACTTATAAAACAAAATGCGACCGATTTAAGTGTATATAAAACAGTTTCAGATTTAGAAGTAATAAACCTACAAAGAGCTTTAGGTGAAAGTAATCCATTCTTAATTAAGAAATTAAAAGAGTATAGTTATGTGAATTATGTTCAATTCATGGAGTGGATATCTAACCAAGGTCTTGGTCCTAGTTGGCAAAATTATATTAGGGGTATATACAACTCAGAATATTTAAGAGGTTATGTTCAAAAAGACTTTAGTATTTTAAGACCTGAAAGTTATAGTATACTTGGTCCAACAACCGATGAAAGTTCACAATCATTAGAAAATATTGAGAATTATATAAAATCAACAAAATCAACAGAGATTGATTTGGGTGATGTTGTTCCCTTTACATCTGAGAGTTGGTCTACCGATAATTTATCTAACGGATTGTTTGATAGTGAATTTACTGTTAGGTATAACACAATAAATTCATTGGAGTTTAATAATGATAAAAAAGTTATTGCCAATTACACACCAAAATATACTCAAACAACCAATAGACCATATACTGATTTTGATTTCTTAACAATAGTAGAACCGCAACCTGTAAATTTGACATCGTTTTATGCTATAAGAGACGTTGATACCAATCTATTACCAACCGAAGGATTACTAACATACGGCAATTACGGTGGTAATGTTGGAAGAGACCAAACAGTCTCAATGATGAATACACCATATTTTGTAAACGCAATCCAACATGGGGTTTCACAATCAAAGATTGATGGTGTTTTATCTCCATACAAAGAAGCTGCATATTTGTTTTTGAATAGTTTACCTTTAGCAACATTAAAAGAAAAATATAAAACAGATAATGCAGGTAATGTTGATGATTTAGATTATATATTTGCAACACTTAATAAAGTAGGAGCCATTCACAAGTTACCATATGCGTGGATATTAAAATATGGTTCGTTGTGGCATAGATATAAAACATATGTTGAAACTGGCGTTGATGTTTTAGATATTGTTTGGTCGGGTACATCATATGTTAACAACTACGACCCAGACACTAACAATGCTGAGAAGAAATATAGTTTAACCATAAACGGAACCCCAACAACAATTGTATTACAACAAGATGTTAATAGTGGAGGTGCAACAAGAAGTACTTATAATGTTGGTTTTTATCCGAAATTATTAAACGACTTCTTTTATTTTATAAACGGACAAGAATTATTCTCCGCCTATACAGATAGTACAATTCAGAAAGAATTGGATGGAGATTTAAATCTTGAAAGAATAGATGGTAGTTCATTTACATATCAAAAAGGTTTTGACACAAATAATTTAAATAGAACTCTAAGTTTTGATACGTGGTATGTAACATATAATGTTAGAAACTCAACAAGATTTATTGAGAATCAAAGAAATAAAACAATTGTATTCCCATCTTTTGGTACAACAATAAATCAAGTTGACAGTGAATGTTTTACATCCGGAATTATAACAACTGAAATCACAAATAACCAAGCGGTATATGATGGCTCTGTTAGAAGTTTTTGGTCTGCACCCGTCTATGGATATTACGATACAAGTTCAGTTGTTAGACCACCTGTTGATTCTTATTTAAAAACTATTGATAACACAAAGAATATCCAATCACCGTTTAATATTTTTGATGACATTGCAAAATATGCAAAATTTGACGATGTGTTTGGAACATTTAAAAAACAAATATTGGATGAATTTGAAACTGAATTTTTAAATTTCTCAAAGTCGTATAAAGATATTGACGTTACTGACAGTAAAGATGTTAGAACCACAAGTTTCCAATATTTAATGTCGGATATATTATTGGTTAAACCTGTTAGAAACGCATTAAATGCTGATGATTATGTTGCTAAAATGGCCAACAATCAAATGGCTAATATTGGAAACGTAGTTAATACGTTCCTAAATTATGATGTTGTGTTCAAATTTGGTAATCCATCAAATTACAATAGACAAGTATTTGGAACATTTGAGTCTAATCAGATACAAGACCCAATTCAATATGGACCGTATGTTGTAAACACACTCCCAAGTAATGGAGGTTCAACAACATTGGCGGCATCAAAACTTGCAAATCCTGAAGCTTGGAAAGCAATGGAATTGTATGTAGGATTTTCAACAATACCTGAATTGGCGTATTCGGACAATGGTTCTTATTATACAGATTTCTTTATTGACAATAATGTAGAATTTAACCAAGCGAGTGTTCAAAATTTTTATCAATTAATAAAAATTTATGCAACACAAAAATTAAATAATGGGGGAACCTATACAAATGAATTGTTTGTTACGGATTTGGACAACTATACTAATGTTCAGAATCAATATATTTCAAATGTTTTATCACAAACATTGTTTAAGATAAAGCAAGAGTTACCCAATGTTGAGATTAGTAAAGACAAACCTTTATTAACGAGTGTTGATGGTGTACAACCAAAAATACAATTGTGGGAAATGTTCAAAGCATTTAATGACAAGTGGATTGCAGGAAACGATTATAAAGATAAAACCTTGTTTGAAGATTTCTTATTTTTAGACAGAGCTAATAGAGACATTGGGGACAAAGTTTTTGTTGATATATTCAAATTAAAAGAATTCATGAATAATGATAGTGTGTTAAGCGCTCGTGTTATTGATTTTGTTAGTAAAATTATTGTTGATAACAAGTTTTATATGATGCCAATGCCAGCATACGTTAATTTTTGGGGTATAAATGATATAGAACCAAATCAAGAACCTGTTGCCGAGGGAAGTTTAGAATTGGCCAATGATTTGTTTGGTACACATTTAAGTGTTGATTATAGAAAATCGTCACCAAAGTTTGTTTGTTATTACGCAGGTAAACCATCGGAACATTTAGACTTAAGAGAAAATACTGATTATAGATTTAGGTCAGACGCTTTTGATTTATCACGTTTGGCGGATAATCCATTTATTGAAAAATTAATTGATAAAAGAAATTGGTCACAAACTAATAAAGTTGTTGGATTTAATGTTGATGCTGGTGTTAGAAATCAAGGAATGTTCTATTCTATTAGTTTAGACCAAAATAGTTTTGCATCAACTACCGAAGCTAACCAAGTTGTATATAGCGCTGGTAGTGCTGCGGGAGGTAGAAAATCAAATGTTCAAAGTGTTAGTCTCTATAATTTATATATGAATAGAAGTTACGAGTGTAGTGTTGAATCGTTGGGTAATGCAATGATTCAACCCACAATGTACTTTAATCTAAGACACGTCCCGATGTTTAACGGACCATATATGATTCAAGATGTCACACACTCAATAAGTTCTGGAGAATTTAAAACTAGTTTTAAAGGTGTTAGGATGCCCGTTTATTCATTACCAAAAATTGATAATCAAATTATGACTATTAATCAAAGTATTTTGAGTGAATTGGTTGGAAATATTAAACAACGTAAAGCACAAAACCAAACAAATAACGAAACACCAAAAAATGTTATTACAGCCGGAAATACAATTAGAACAAATCAAGGATATGGAAGTCAATTCCCATCTGTATGTTTTAGTGATATTAGTGCTTCAGAGTATTCTACATATGACGGTATTGAATCTGTTGAAACCAAAATAAACTATCAAGATTTAGTGAATAAAATTAAGACAATTTCAGATAGAAGAATTAGAGGGTGTGTTCTATATACAATATTCTTAAATGGTCATACAGATACTGAATTTGTATCATTTAATTATAATTTAGGTGGTGTTCCATTGGGTGGATTGGATTATGAGACAGTTAAATATGGTGGTAGTTTATCTACATTATTTACAAACCAATATGTTTGTTTACAAGATGCGTCTAATGTTTCTAGACCTTATGCTGTTTTTAATAGCTTTGATAAAGGTATTGAATTTATATCTGCCAGATATAAAGGTAAGGTAGATGAGACAGGATTTAGTTGGAATGATAAGGCAAATTTTGCAAGTTCTATGACAGTGCTGTGGTTAAAATATTGGCCCGTTCAAAGATGGCAAAATACGGAACAACAAAGTAATTGGTTAAAAAGTAATGAAAGTACGTTTAATTTGTTAATAAATAATGCTCTTGAAGTATACGATATATTAAAAAAATATAATCTTCTGTAAGTTGATGATATTTATTAATAAACAAATATTATGAGTTTAAAAAATATTTTAGATAATTACCTTGGTAAAGATACAAAATATACTTCTAAGGATGCCGGAAATGGATACACTGAAGTTTGTGATTTAGAAACCGGTGATTGTTTTGTAGTAAGAGCCAAAGACGGTTTGATAGAAAGGGTGGATAACTCCAAAAAAGTCAATCGCAGAGTACAGGTGGAAACACCACAAGGTGTTAAACAACTTTTAAATGGTTAAAAAATGGCAGTTGATAGAAAAATATTAAAAGAGTTAGAAAAGTATCATCAAATTAATAGATATTTGATGGAACAAGATGTACCACCAGGAGGAGATGTCCCTGCGGATGCTGACCCATTAGCTAATGCAGAATCTCCCGCACCAGAGGAACCCGTTGCTGATATTCCGGCAGAACCAATTGATTTAGGTGGTGATACCGAAACTGCAGATACCGCTGATACCGAGGGTGAAAGTTCTGAAAGTGGTACAGAAGAGTTAGATATTACTGATTTAGTAGACAGTCAAAAAAATATTGAAAAGAAACAAGAAGAATATTTTGATAGTTTGTTCAAACAATTAGATGAACTACAAAATAAATTAAGTAATATGGATTCAATTGCTCAAAGACTTAATACTATTGAGGATAAGATTGAAAAATATAGACAAAGAACACCACAAGAAAAATTAGAATTAAGAAGTTTAGATAGCGGACCATTCCAACAAAAACTATCAGATTTCTTCTCTGACAAACAAAGTGAAATGCAACAATCAGGTAAAAATGAATATGTATTAACTTCAGATGAAGTTGAAAATTTCTTACCTAGTGAAATACAAGGGACTTTTAATGACTATGGTCCCGAAAATGAATAAACCACACTTGAAAACCAAATATATAGTAGAATGGTTACCGAGAAATTGGTAACCATTTTCATTTTAGGATTAATTTGACAATCAAATAATCTTACTTATATTTGAAACAAAGACAATTAAACATTTTAAAAAACAAGTATTATGAGTTCATTAGACGCCGTTTTGGCACAGTACGAAGAAAACACAAAGACAACAGACACAAGTAATTACATGAGTCAAGAAGAAAGAATGCAAAAGTATTTTGCATGTATTCTATTGCAAGGTGAATCACAAGGGCAACGTAGAGTTAGAATTCTACCAACCAAAGATGGTTCATCTCCATTTAAAGAAGTATGGTACCATGAAATCCAAGTCGCAGGTAAGTGGCAGAAATTTTATGACCCAGGAAAAAATGACAATGAGCGCTCACCCTTGAATGAGGTTTATGAAGAGCTTATGTCTACAGGTAAAGAAACCGACAAAGAATTAGCACGTCAGTATCGCTCACGCAAATTTTATATTGTAAAAGTTATTGACCGAGACAAAGAACACGAAGGTGTTAAATTTTGGAGATTTAAACATAATTTCAAGAACGATGGTATCCTTGATAAAATTATTCCAATTTGGAGACAGAAAGGTGATATTACAGACCCTGAAAAAGGTCGTGACTTGATTATTCAATTGGTTAAATCAAAGGCACCCAATGGTAAAGAATACACAAGTATTCAGACAATTATGCACGATGACCCAACATCACTACATGAAGATGCTGAAACTTCAAAACTATGGTTAACAGATGAGTTGAGTTGGGAAGATGTATACTCAAAAAAACCTGTTGAGTATTTGGAGGCGATTGCTCGTGGTGAAGTTCCACGTTGGGATGGTGAATTGGGTAAATACATTTATGGTGATGATGAAACTGCTGAATTCGGTGGTACTTCAAAAGCATCATTACCTGTTGACCCCCAAGCGTCAATGGAGGCTGACGAAGACCTTCCGTTCTAAAAACTAACTTAATGGTGCAGGCATTGTCTGCACCATTTTTATATTTAAACATTATGGCAATAAAGAAAAAAGATTTTTCTACATTTAAGAAAAAATATTCAACATCGGCCAAATACAAACCACAAAGGTTTTTTGATTTGGGTTCAGATTTTTTGGATGCGGTAGGACTACCAGGTCCTGCAATTGGGCATATTAATATGTTTTTGGGTCACTCAGATACAGGAAAAACAACTGCGTTAGTTAAGACTGCGGTTGATGCTCAAAAGAAAGAAATCCTTCCTGTCTTCATTATTACTGAACAGAAATGGAGTTTTGAACATGCAAAACTTATGGGTTTTGAATGTGAAGAAGTTGTTGATGAAGAAACAGGTGAAATTGATTGGGATGGATTCTTCATCTTCAATAATAATTTTGATTACATTGAGCAAATTACAGAATACATTAATGAATTATTGGATGCTCAAGAAAAAGGTGAATTGGAGTATAGTCTTTGTTTCCTTTGGGATTCAATTGGTTCGGTACCATCTAAAATGACTTTTGAAGGTAAAGGAGGTAAACAACACAATGCTGCAACACTATCAGACAAGATTGGTATGGGTATTAACCAAAGAATTTCAGGTTCAAGAAAAGCTGACTCTAAATTTGAAAATTCTTTAATCATCGTTAACCAACCTTGGGTAGAACTTCCTGATAATCCTTTTGGCCAACCTAAAATTAAGGCAAAAGGTGGTGAGGCAGTTTGGCTTAACTCTTCGTTGGTATTTTTGTTTGGCAACCAAAAAGGTGCTGGAACAACAAAAATTACAGCTACTAAAGATAAGAGAACTGTTAAGTTTGCAAGTCGTACTAAAATTTCTGTTATGAAAAACCACATCAATGGTTTAGGTTATGAAGATGGTAGAATTATTGTAACACCACACGGATTTTTGGCAGGTAAAGACAGTGCTGAAGAAAAGAAATCAATTGAAGAATATAAAAAGAACCACGCTGAATATTGGAAAGAAGTTATTGGTTCAGATGGGGACTTCAATTTAGTAGAAGAAAAAGAACAGTCAGGTATTCAATTTTAAACAAAGTGTTAAAGACATTATTGGTTGATGGGGACAACCTCTTCAAAATAGGTTTTCACGGTGTAAAGGACCTCTTTCACGAAGGAAAACATATTGGGGGGTTGTACCACTTTGTTAACACTTTAAGAAGGTTTATAAACGAAGATAATTACGATAAGGTTGTCGTGTTTTGGGATGGGGAGAACAACTCCCTAACAAGAAGAAAATTATACCCCAACTATAAAATGAATCGTAGAGAAACTCTCAACGAATCAAAATACGAATCCCAAATCCAACAAAGAGAAAGAATCAGACAATACTTGGAAGAAATGTTTGTAAGACAAGTATTGATTGAAGGTAATGAATCTGACGATTTAATTGCATATTATTGTCAAATATCGGACGATGAAATTAAAACAATTTTTTCATCTGACAAAGATTATTTGCAATTAATATCACCAAAAGTATCCGTATATTCGCCCATGGAAAAATATCTATATAAGATGAATGACAAGGTGAAGCTACACGAGATAAAAATCCCCCATTATAACATTAAAACTTATAAAATATTATCAGGTGACAAGTCTGATAATATTGAGGGTATCTATTATCTTGGTGAGAAAAATTTAATTAAATATTTTCCTGAGTTGCTTGAAAGTGAGGTTTCTGTTGCCGATATTCTTACAAAGGCTGAGACCCTTTTAAAAGAGGATAAAGACAATAATGTTCTTAAGAATCTTTTATCAGGAAAGACAAAGTCAGGGATTTATGGTCAAGAATTTTTTGATGTAAATGAGAAGATTATTGACCTATCAAATCCTTTGATTACGGAAGACGGTAAAGAGTTGGTGGAGGATTATTATAGTGAAAGTTTAGACCCTGATGGTAGGGGGTATAAGAACCTAATTAAGATGATGATGGAAGATGGGTTCTTTAAATTCCTACCTAAGGCTGATGATGCTTGGGTTGAGTTCATCAGACCTTTTATGAAATTGACCCGAAAAGAAAAAAAAGTATATAATAAAAACAAAAAAGTATGAAAGAAAACAAGAACAACGAAATGGATGCGGTGAAGATGGAATTTCTAATCACCCTAAATGACAACTTCATCATTCAACGGTTTTTTAACGTTAGAGATTTTAATTCTGACGCAAAATATTCCATTGAACTTTACGATTACATTAGAGATTTTGCTAATGAGTTTTCGTATGATTTGAAGATGAGGTCAGTAATTTACCTATTGGAAAATCGCGAACAAATTGAAGGTGATTCATCTGTCTTAGACACGTCATTTACGGATGGTCCGGAGTATTTTAATATCTATTTGAAGATTGGTGAACAGAGAATTCGTCATAGAATTATTGACGCAAAATTGTACCCACCTAAAATAAGATACACCGTAGATATACGCCCGCAAGTAAAAAGTTTATTAAGGGGTTTGACTGACATTTTTTCACGCGAAAAATTTAACTTTGAATACTGCGGTGTTCAAACAATTGGGTAATATTTATTAATTCCAAAGGCTCTTATTAATTATGGCGGCGAGTAAAAATTTTGAATATTTAGGACAAACATTTCAGGTACAATTATTAAATCAAATCATAGTAGATAAGAACTTTTCCAATGTAATCATTGACGTAATAGAACCCGGACATTTTGAAAACAAATACTTTAAAATCATCTTAACGATGGTTAAGGAGTATTATAAAAAGTATGAATGTTCACCATCGTTTGATACCCTTGAACAGATTGCAAAGAGCGAATACCCAAATGAGTTAATTCTTAAGATTTTAATGGATACAATCCAAAAAATCAAAGAAGCTCCGTTTGAAGGTTCCGCATTTGTTCAAGAAAAAGCATTGAAGTTTTGTAAACAACAAGAACTTCAAAAAGTAATGGTTAAAGCTCAAAAAATTATTGATGCTGGTGAGTTTGAAAATTATGATAGAGTTGAAGAACTTGTTCGTGCCGCTTTACAAGTGGGTGAAGGGGACAATGACACTGGTGAAGTTTTTTCTAATTTAGATGATGTATTAAATGACGATTATCGTCACCCAATACCAATGGGTATTGATGGAATTGACAACCTTCTTAAAGGTGGGTTGGCTAAGGGTGAGATTGGTGTTATTTTGGCTCCAACAGGTGTAGGTAAAACAACTATCTTAACTAAGATTGCTAACACAGCATTTAATTTGAATTATAATGTTTTGCAAATATTTTTTGAGGATAATCCAAAGATTATTCAGAGAAAACACTTTACGATATGGACAGGTGTTGCACCCGATGATTTATCTAATCATAAAGAGGATGTAATGTCTAAAGTGGAGGAAATTAAAAATGAGATGCCAAACAAACTCATTTTGAAAAAATTACCTTCTGATGTCCATACAATGAGTCAAATTAAAAACCAAGTTAGAAAGATGATTTCCGATGGTGTAAAGATTGATTTAATCGTGTTGGATTATATTGACTGTGTTGTACCTGAAAAAAACTTAGGTGACGAATGGAAAAGTGAGGGTTCTGTTATGAGAGCTTTTGAAGCTATGTGTCATGAATTGAACATCGCTGGATGGACAGCAACTCAAGGTAACCGTTCATCAATATCTTCTGAAGTTGTAACTACAGACCAAATGGGTGGTTCAATTAAAAAAGCTCAAGTTGGTCACGTAATTATTTCAGTGGCAAAAACACTACAACAAAAGGAGATGAAATTGGCAACAATTGCTATAACAAAATCACGATTAGGTAAAGATGGAGTGATTTTTGAAAACTGTAAATTTGACAATGAGTTGTTAGAAATTGACACCGAGTCTTCAGTAACATTCTTAGGATTCCAAGAGAACAAAGAAGAACAGAAAAGAGACCGAATCAAGGAACTCATGGAAAAGAGAAAGCAGAGAGAACAATCAAATTAAACTTTTATTAAAAAAAATTAAAGAAATATATATGGAAAATTTTGTAGATATGATTGAAAATGAATCACGATTTGTAGTTAAAAGAAGTGGTGATAAAGTTTTGTTTGAATCTGAAAAAATTAAAAACGCGATATTAAAGGCTATGGAAAGTATTGATAAAGTTGATATTGATATGGCTGATAAAATTGCAAGACTAACTAAAAAAAGCATATTTAGAGGTGATAAGAATAGAGTACCACACGTTGATGAGATTCATGACATGGTGGAAAATAAACTTATGGATAATGGATTAAATGATGTTGCCAAAGTATACATTATATACCGTTCAAAACACAGACCAAATATTTTTTCAAAACGTGTCAATTTGAAACCGTATGATTATCCGGATTTGGTGCAATACGTTGATGCTATTAGACACTCTTATTGGGTTCACACGGAATTTAATTTCACTTCAGATATCCAAGATTTTAAAGTACACTTGGATGATAAAGAAAAAAGTGCTGTCCAAAGAGCAATGTTGGCTATTTCTCAAATTGAAATTGCGGTAAAGACGTTTTGGGGTGACATTTATAAAAGAATGCCAAAACCTGAAATTGGAAATGTTGGTGCCACTTTTGCAGAATCAGAAGTTAGACACGCGGATGCGTATTCACACTTAATTCAATTATTAGGTTTAAACAGTGAGTTTGAAAATCTATTAGAGGTTCCCGCAATTCGTAGAAGAATTAAATATTTGGAAAGGTCAATATCAAATTCAAAGTCGGTTGAAAATCAAGATTATTTTGAATCAGTAATTCTTTTCTCAATGTTTGTTGAGAACGTATCATTGTTTTCACAATTCTTAGTTATTATGTCGTTTAATAAACATAAGAATGTTTTAAAAGGTATTAGTAACGCAGTTGAAGCAACCTCAAAAGAAGAAAACATTCACGCTGAGTTTGGATTTGATTTGGTAAATACAATCAAAAGAGAAAACCCAACCTGGTGGACTGAAGACTTAATTGATGATTTGGTTGATGCAACTCTCAATGCTTACGATTCGGAGTCTCAAATTGTTGAATGGATTTTTGAAAAAGGTGATTTGGATTTCTTAACAAAAGAACAAACTTTAGAATTTATTAAACATAGATTCAATCTATCCTTGAATGCTATTGGAATTAATAGTATATTTAATGTGAATCAAAAATTGTTGGAAACTACAGAATGGTTTGATGATGAAATTCTCACAACAAAACACACTGATTTCTTTAACAAGAGAAGTATTAATTACAGTAAGAAACAAAAATCAATAACACTGAACGACTTATTTTAAGAATTAAATAATTTTATGGAAAATAGAAAACCTTTTGATTGGATTAACGAAGAATCAATAACATTTTTACGTAGAGGGTATCTTAGTGAAGGTGAAGAACCTTTGGAAAGAATCAAAATAATTGCAGAGCATGCTGAAAAACTTTTAGGAATTGAAGGATTCGCTGAAAAGTTTTATGATTATATGGGTAAAGGATGGTATTCTTTATCGTCACCAGTTTGGGCTAATTTTGGAAAAAAACGAGGATTACCTGTTAGTTGTTTTGGTTCAAACATTGGAGATAATATTGAATCAATTTTGTATACACAATCCGAAGTTGGTGAAATGAGTAAAATGGGTGGAGGTACTTCAGGATATTTTGGTAATATTAGAGGTCGTGGAGCTGAAATTACTGATAACGGACACGCACCTGGCTCGGTTCATTTCATGAACTTGTTTCAAAGTGTTGTTGATAATATATCACAAGGGTCAACACGTAGAGGTCGTTTTTCACCGTATCTACCGGCTGAACATCCTGATATTATGGAATTCCTTGAAATTGGAACTGAAGGGTTCCCAATTCAAGATTTAACACATGCCGTTACTGTAACCGATGAATTTATGAATGATATGATTGCCGGTGATAAAGAAAAAAGAGCGGTTTGGGCTAAAGTAATTCAGAGAAGAGGTGAAATTGGTTATCCATATATCATGTTTGCGGATACCATGAACCGAAATACTGTTGATGTATACAAGGATAAAGATTTGAAAATTTATAATTCAAACCTTTGTTCTGAAATTGCTCTTCACAATTCAGAAGATGAGTCATTTGTTTGTGTATTATCATCTATGAATTTATTACATTATGATGAATGGAAAGATACTGACGCGGTTGAAACTATGGTATATTTCTTAGATGCGGTGGTTAGTGAGTTTATTACTAAGATTGATAATTTAAGACATAATGGTACTATTGAAGGTCAAAGAGCATTTTTTTATTTGGAAAGAGCTTATAACTTTGCCAAACGTCAAAGAGCACTTGGATTAGGTGTTTTAGGTTGGCACTCTTTGTTACAATCTAAAGGACTTCCTTTTGATAGTAGAGAGAGTGGAAAATTAAATATTGAAGTCTTTAAATTGATTAAAGATAAATCATATAGAGCTTCTGAAGAGTTGGCTAAGTTGTTTGGAGAACCAGAACAGTTAATTGGGTATGGTAGACGAAATGTTACTTTAAATGCTATTGCACCAACAACATCATCGGCATTTATATTAGGGCAAGTTTCACAATCAATTGAACCTATTTGGTCAAATGCGTATGTTAAGGATGTTGCCAAATTAAAAGTAACAATTAAAAATCCTGTTTTACAAAAATTATTAGTTGAATTGAAAAAAGACACTAAAACAACTTGGGATAGTATTAAGAAAAATGATGGGTCAGTACAGCATTTAGATTTCTTAACTGATGAACAAAAAGAAGTTTTTAGAACTTTTGCTGAAATTAATCAATCGGCAATTATTAACCAAGCAGCTATTAGACAGGATTATATTGACCAATCACAGTCATTAAATCTTATGATATCTCCTGATATGCCAACTAAAAGTGTTAATAAATTACTTATAGATGCGTGGCAATTAGGTGTTAAGACATTGTACTATCAACACTCAATGAATTCAGCACAGGCTTTTGCAAGAAAGAAATTAAAATTAAATGATTTACATTGTGTGGCGTGTGAGGGATAATTCTTAAAAACTAAAAACATAAAAGAGGACTACGGTCCTCTTTTTTTTATAAAATAGTATACTAATATATTTATGGATAATGGCTGATGGTAAAACATATGGTATAACGTTTCCGTTTAAAGATTCTTTTGATGGAAAATATTTGGATTTAACCGATTATACTCCTGAAGAGATTAGAACGGATTTAATTCATTTATTATTGACAAGAAAAGGGTCAAGATATTTTTTACCAGATTTTGGTACTAGATTATATGAGTACATATTTGAACCATTAGACGGACCAACATTATCTGATGTTGAGGCAGAAATTAGAGATTCTGTTGAAAAATACATACCAAATTTACAGATTAATGGTATTAGCGTGGTACCTGCTAGTACTGAAGAAGAAGATGGAACAGTTGTAACAGCCAATGGTGCGGTATTGAGACAAGGGGATAGAATTAGTGACCAATCAACTAAAGATTATACTGCAAAGGTTAGAATTGATTATTCAATCACTGATGACGCGTTTAGTAGTAAAGATTTTGTAATAATTAATATTTAATAGTATGGCGGAAAAAAGAATATCATACGCAGTTAGGGACTTCCAAGCAATAAGACAAGAGCTTATAAATTTTACTAAAACTTATTATCCAAATCTTATTGATAATTTTAATGACGCGTCAATTTTTTCCGTATTTTTAGATTTAAATGCCGCGGTTGCAGATAATTTACACTATCACATTGATAGAAGTATTCAAGAAACAGTTCTACAATATGCACAACAACGTTCATCAATTTATAATATTGCTAGAACATACGGTTTAAAATTACCAGGTCAAAGACCATCAGTTTCTTTAGTTGACTTTTCAATTACCGTTCCGGCAAATGGTGACAAAGAAGACGATAGGTATTTGGGTATATTAAGAAGAGGAAGTCAGGTAGTTGGTTCTGGACAAGTTTTTGAAAACGTCCAAGATATTAATTTTGCATCACCATTTAATGCGGATGGATTTCCAAACAGATTAAAAATACCAAATTTTGATTCAAATAATAATTTAATTAATTATACAATTACAAAAAGAGAGGTTGTTGTTAATGGTATTACTAAAGTCTTCAAAAGAACTATAACACCAAACGATGTTAGACCTTTCTTTGAATTGTTTCTTCCTGAAAAAAATGTTTTAGGTGTAACATCAATAATTCAAAGAGACGGAACCAATTACGCCAATATACCCACAGCACAAGAATTTTTAAGTGCTGCTGGTAGATGGTATGAAGTATCTGCACTTGCGGAAGATAGGGTATTTGTTGAAGACCCAACAAAAGTATCTGACCAACCAGGAATTAAAGTTGGTAGATACATTCAAGTTCCGGATAGATTTATAACAGAATACACACCTGAAGGGTTTATGAAAATAACTTTTGGTGGTGGAACAAATACCGCAGAAGACCAATTAAGAGAGTTTGCACGTTTAGGTGTACCATTAAATTTAAGTCAATATCAAAATAATATTTCACTTGGTAATGCACTCCAAGCAAATACAACCATATTCATTCAATATAGAGTGGGTGGTGGATTAGGTACTAATTTGGGTGTAAATGTCATTAATCAGGTTGGAACTGTTAACTTTATTGTGAATGGTCCATCATCGGTTATTAATCAAAACGTAATTAATTCATTAAGATGTAATAACGTATCTGCGGCTATTGGTGGTGCTGGATATCCATCGGTTGAAGAAGTGAGAAATTATGTAACATTTAACTTTACGGCACAAAACAGAGCGGTTACGGTTCATGACTATGAACAATTAATTAGAAACATGCCTTCTGAGTTCGGTGCACCAGCAAAGGTTGCTATTACTGAAAATGATAATAAAATAAACATTCAAATATTATCATACGATTCATCAGGAAAATTAAGCCCAGTAGTATCAAATACACTAAAAAACAATATTGCCGAATATCTATCAAATTACAGAATGGTTAATGATTATATTTCAGTACAAACCGCAGAAGTAATTGATTTAGGTTTTGACGTTTCAGTTGTATTAGATGCAACACAAAACCAAGGTGTTGTTATTTCAAATATTATTGACAGAGTATCGGCGTATATGTCACCTATAGATAGAACTTTAGGTCAAAACGTTTATTTATCTGAATTAAATAGAATTATTCAAAGTGAAAACGGTGTTATTACCGTTTCAAACATTTCAGTATTTAATAAAGTTGGTGGTCAGTATAGTTCGGCTCAGACATCAATGCCGTATTCAAATTCAACAACAAGACAAATACAACCTGTTGACGAAACTTTATTTGCTCAGCCAAACCAAGTTTATCAAATAAGGTTCCCGGAGAAGGACATTATTGTTAGAGTTAAAAATTTCCAGAGTGTATCTTACTCTTGATAATTTATTTTTAAGAATACCTACCTATTTTTATTTATAAAAAAATACATTAAGTATTTATCAATTAAAGAAAAGGTATGCCTCAATCATATAGATTAAGAACACAATTAGGTGTTGACCAACAAATACAAGTACAATTAGACCAAGACTTTGACTTTCTTGAATTGTTGTCGTTAAAGATAACACAATCAGATGTTTATAGTAGGCTTTGTTCTGATTATGGTGTTATTGTTGGTAGAGTTATTGCTAATGGTGGTTATGGAGTACCAAATGTAAAAGTCTCTGTATTTGTACCATTAGATGAGGCGGACGAATTAAATCCTGTAATATCAACATTATACCCATATAAACAACCAACTGATTTAAATGAGGATGGATATAGGTATAATCTTTTGCCCTACCAACCACAATATGATGGACATACACCAACAGGGACATTTCCAAGTATTACTGATGTTTTAGATAATCAAACGGTTATTGAAGTTTATGAAAAATATTACAAGTATACTGTAAAAACAAATGACAGTGGTGACTATATGATTTTTGGTGTTCCAACAGGAAACCAAATAGTTGTGTTAGATATGGATTTATCCGATATCGGTCCATTTTCATTTTCACCACAAGATTTAATTAGAATTGGTAAAGCAACAGAACAACAAATTAATGGTGCTACTTTTAAATCCTCAACCAATTTAAATGAATTACCTCAGATTGTTAATATTAATACACCAATAAATGTAAATCCATTTTGGGGTGATGAAGACTTTTGTCAGGCAAGAATTGAAAGATTAGATTTTGACCTAAGGGAGTTGGGATATGAATTTACACCAACTGCAGTCTTTATGGGGTCAATTTTCAGTACACCTGATGAGGATAGGTTAAGAACTAATTGTAAACCCAAGGACAACATGGGTAATCTTTGTTCGTTAACAACAGGACCGGGTAGTATATTAGCAATTAGACAAACCATTCAAAGTGATGTTGATGGTAGACCAGTTCTTGAAGAGTATAGTTTAGAGAATAACGGTAAAATAATTGATGACAATGGTACTTGGATGGCAGACGTACCAATGAATTTAGATTATGTTGTTACCAATGAGTTTGGAGAACAAATCATTTCAAATGACCCGTCTATTGGTATACCAACCAAAGGTAAATATAGATTTAAAGTTAAATGGGACCAACCTGGCGATTTGCAAGAACAAGTTAAAAGGGCGTATTTCTTAGTTCCAAATATTAAAGAACATTGGGCAAACTCATTAACAGACCCATCGTATGATGCAACTGAAGATTATGTGTTTACATGTTCTGCTCAGGAAAGTAAAGGTAAGTACACATTTCCCGTTGGACAAAATATATATGTAAAAACATTTGCAAAGGCAACCTCAATAACAATTAGTAACCAACAAAATATTAAATTAACAAATATTGGTGGTATACAAGTTCCAACAATTAATGTTTTTACAGGAACAAGTGCGGGTGTCTTTACATTAGTATCACAAAACCAATTACCATATACTGTTGATGTTAAAGATAACGAAAAGATTAGAATTGAAATTGTTAGAAAAAATGCTAGTCAGAGTGCCAAGGTTAGTTATGTTGAAACAAAAATTAACGGAACTGAGGATAGTTCTGTTATATCCACAAATAATCTAAGTGGTAAGTTAGTTTTAAAGAATAAATTAAATGTTGAGTCTTTTGAGGTTTATATAAATAATGTTTTATATACAGGAGACAATGAAGAAGTTTCAGTTTTAAACGGACAGACAGTTAAAATTGTTTCTAAAGGGATTGAGAAAGATAGTTTATCAAGACTTACTTATGAGTTTCAAACAATAGCATTTGCCGCGTTACAAGAATCATACGCATTTAGTTTAAATTGGAATGACTATTATGATATTCAAGATGCTATAGATTGTAAGGATACCTTTTACGAGATGAGATATAATAAAGTTTATTCTGTTTCATCTCTAATTGACAATTATCAAAAGGGAACTGATTTTGGAGGAATAAATATTTTGAGTACATACTTCAATAGAGGTAGATTTATTGGAATTAAAGAAATTGATTCAAGAGAGTGTGATGATACGGTAAATAAATTTCCTGTCAATGACGGGGTTCAGAACTTTGATTTATTGTATTTTGTGGTATCCATATTATTACAACTTTTACAAGTTACAGGTTCAATATTATTATTTTCATACCATATTTTGGCATTTTTGTGGAATAATTTTGCAATACCATTAGTTATTGCATTAATTGCTTATACAGGATATCAAGCGTTTGTAGATATTAAAGCTGGAATTGCAGCGATTTCATCATCAGCTGGTGGTGGTTTTGCAAACTTTATAATGTCGGTACCATTTTTCTTAAGTGCTGCGGGAAATATTGCCACAGGTACTGTATTAAGTGTTATTTTATTTAGACTTAGAAATCAAAAAATACCACCAATAAAACTACCAATGATGACATACCCAAATTGCGAGGCGTGTGATTGTGGAGATAGTTCTGCTGACGGTGGTCAAGTTATTTCATTGGGTGCTACTTGTTTGGTACAAACACAAATACCTAATTTTGAATTAGGTGATTTCCCTCCTGATTTAATTGATGGCCAATATCCTGATGACGGTGATGATTATGATACTGAAAATGGTATTCTAAAATTAGTGACATCACAAGCATTAGTTGGTATGGTAGGTATTAAACAAAAAGAAAGAATTCCGGGTTATTTTAGAGTTGGTGCGTTCGGTGCATTTGGTTTACAATTACCATTATCTGAAAGATTTAATAAGTTTAATTTTAAGTCAACTTATTATACCAATACATATACCACACCATCTAATCAAATGAAAGTAACTATTGAACCAAATTTAAATAGTGATTTTTATTTAGACCATTCATTAACTATTGTTACTAATGATGGTTGTGGATATTCACCAGGTGATTTAATAACATTTGTTGGATTTAACAATTCAAAAGACCCAAACCCATTTAGTGGTGAAACTAATTTTGCGGGAACATTATCAATTACAGGTACATCATTAACACCAAACATTATTAATGTAACATATGCTAATGATAAAAACTATAATAACAATATTACAAAACAGTTCAACCTCCCCACAGGTCCAACATCACCATATAGTGCGATAACAAGGACACAAATTGTTGGAACAGGACTTTCAGCAACCACTTATAGTTACCCTGCGGATGTTGAATATTTCCAAGTTGTTGATGTTTTAACTGTTGGTGAAATTAGACAACAATTCTGTGGTTCGGGTATTCCATATAGTATTTCAGAGATTTTACAGTCTCAGATGACTGTTGGATATTATAGAAAAGGTAATAATAAACCATTAGATTCTAATGATAAAATTGGTCAAATTAATTTCTCATATGGTACGGTTCCAGATGGTTCAGGAGGAGTTCAACCCGCGCCAAATAACATACAGACACAACCAACATTATTTGATGGTTTTGATGATTATCAAGTGGTTATTCTTCAAAGGGGAGTAGACCCGTATTCACCAGTATTTGATATTCAATATGACGTAAGTTCAATTTATGGGGCAACTAGCGGTAGTAGAATTGTAAGAGGTGGTTATAGAATCAACCAACCAATTTTAAATCTCAATGGCAACGGACCATTAACTATTAAACACAATAGCCTTTCAACAAACATTAGTACCGATAGAGGTATTAGTCTATTTAATACGTCAAACTTTTTCCAACCCGGAAGCCAATTTACAGGTTTTACAACAAACGCTCATAGGTATTATTCATCGTTAGATTCTACAAACCTATCATTTAAACCTTTTAATCCTGGATTAAATTTAGGAAGTTCTATTATTAATAATTCAAATAAGTTAAGTAGTAACACTTCTGTTAATCTATACTATAGCGGAGGTTTTAGTGCTAATAGCAATAGACATAGATATTATTCTAGTTCTGCTGATATTATAGATGGTGGTTCATATATGTTTGTTGATGAGGACTATAAGTATGATGGAAAAACACCTGGTGATTTTGAGGATGAGGCGGATGAAGAAATGTACTTCAGTCCTATGTATAATGAAAACACCGATATTGATTTTGATGTAATAGGAAAAAATAATATAATTATGAGGTCAGATAGAATGCCAACTTCTGACGTATTACAAGTTAATGGTGGTAACTCATATCAATTACATCAAAACCAAAACTTTGCAATTTATAACTTGAGTAATCCATCCGCAGGTGCTAGTGCATCAGGTTTTGGTACAGGGGCTAGTCAGGGTAATATTAATGAAGATGGTAATTTCTTATCAGGAGTTTCACAATCTTTTGAATGTAGAGATATGGTATCACTTAATTGTTATCAATATGTCAATGATGGTTTGACTGTTATTGATAACTGTGACGGTGGTTCGGTTGACGGTGGATGTTATGTATTTGTAAGAAATCCTATAACTGATTTAGGTAAAGATATTAAATATTTTAGTGAATGGGGATACAGATTTAAATTTTTCTATGGATTATGTAGAGGAGTATTATCACAAACATTTTCAAACAATTGGGTAAACGGTACATTATATGCATTTCCATTTCAGTTAAATGTTTATTATAGTGGTATAAATGCAACAAACGCAAATGTTGCTCAAAGAGTTTATTGTAAAGACAATATTGTTTTACATAGTGAGTCTAATAATTTTTATTATAGAAGTTCACCATATAATGATAATAGTAATAAGTTTATTGGAGCATCTGTAGATAATAGTTATGACCCACTAAATCAATCTCAATTATTATACCCAACAACGATTATTGATTTGGGTCCTAGAAGTTCATTTATTAGAGATTTGGTTTTAAATCCGGAATATGATGGGTATAACATGACAAACATACCATCAACAAGTTATGGTGATACATCAGATTTAGTTAATTTCTTTACATATACAAGAATAACCAATCCTGAAATTCTTAAAAAAATAATTAAGATTAGAAACTCTGGAGTCAAAATTTTATTTGATAATAGAAAAAATGGTAATAAAGAATTGGGTAGAGTTGATGGTGATTTAGCACAAATGATGTCAATTAATTCTGAGATTGGTGTTATAAAATATAATAGTCAATTCTATCAATCTACTGGTAGTGCGAATCAACCTGTAATTTATAATAATGCTAATGGTGTTTTTGGTGTGTTCTTTTCATCAACAACAATTGATTTACAAGTTAAAGATTATATAACACCTGGAAAAACAAACTTTAGAGGTTCTAATGGATTATTATTAGCGGAAAATCAATTTACCATTAACTCACAGGTTGTACCATTTTATCAATGGGGTTTAAAATCAGGAAATACGATATTTGGTAAACCCGAGAATAATTGGGAAACAAATAGAGTTGATATACTACAAAATATAAAGTATCAAGGATTAAATAGAGACAATGTTCCGTATTTCCAAGGAGAAACACAATCAACTCTTCCCTATCCTAAAAATGATTTATATGAAAGAGGTTATTTATTTAATTATAAAAATAATAGTTATGAACCAGATGTGTTCCCAAATATGAGTACTAAATTTTTGGTGGGAGCACCATTCCATTTTTATTTTGGAATAGTAAAAGGTTCAAGTGCTATGGATAGATTTGTTAAGAAATATGTCAGATAAAAACGATTCAATAAAAGTTATTAAAGGTGTTGATAGATATAAATCGGCATCAAGTGTTGATTATAATATTAACACAGAACTTACGCAATCGCAAAATCAATATACCGATAGTGATAGGACTATTTCTTTAAATTTGGCACAAGTTTTTGATGACGAAAGACAATCATCTTCAATATTCCGACCAACATTTAAAATCCAATATTTTTATCATAATTCTTATACAGGTTATAGTGAATATTCAGTATTTAAAGATTCGTTAGGTTATGTTAATGCGTTAACAAGTCTTGAAAATAATGTTGGTTTTTGGTACGGATACCCACAGTATGTAGAGTTTGATTTTTTCAGAAAAGATGTAAATAATCCACAAGTAAACTTTGTATCTAAAAGTGCAACATCATACAATTGGACATATTATTTCTCATACCCATATTCCAATGATTCATCAGTTCAAATGTCATATACCGACCCAAGTGGTGTCAATCAAAATATTTGGAATAGTGGTGACGGTATTCCATTTGAAATTACTAATGGTAGTGACAACGGATTTAATATTATATCATTTAATTGTCCTGTCAAACACGGTCTGAATATTAGTGAATACGTTCAGCTTAACTTATCTTATAATGGTAATAACCTATTTCAAGTTTATTCTCTAGGTAACGGTTCTGATGGTAGTTCTGAATATGTATTTAACATCGCCAATGTTGGATATACAGGTGGTACATTTGGAAATGGAGTAACGGGAATATTCAAACGAATTGTTAATATTCAAAATTCAGGCGAAACTACATCAAAATATTATGTAAGACTTCATAAAATCATCACTAATGTTGATGAAATGGCGTTAACAAAAACAGGATTTGAACAAGGACCGTTTTCTGATAGAAGGACCTATCAGTATTCAGCTCTTACACCAAACAATCAGGCAAGAATTAGTCAAAGACAAAGTAATAATGTATATAATTTAACTTGTGAGAGAGATATTAATATTAACGGATTGGTTGATGGTAATAAAAAACCAATTAGTCAGATGTATCTGACATTTGTTAATAAGGGGTATTACGGTTGGTTTAATAGATTTGGACTTAAAAAGGGTTGGGCATTCAATATAACACCAACAACAAACGAGTGGTGGAATTATTCCAATGTTTTAAGTAATGAGAATATATCAACATCTAATTATATTAAAACGCAAAATGGTGTTGATTATACTTTTTATTATATGAACAACTTAGTTTCTGGTGATACTATATATGGAGATTGGTGTGAATATAACGAGTTTAATCAGACTGAAAGAGTAATATCAAATTATTATCATAAAATGACATTTAATGGTAATGTATTTAATATAAACGCAACAAACGCAGCAAATCCTGATGGATATTATTATCAAGTACATTTCCCAATGCAAATAAGAGAATATTCAGAATATGTGGAAGAGGGGAGCACACAAGACGTGATTGGTGTACCAACGTATGCGACGTATTCGGAAAATAAAAAAGTTTGGAGATGGAAGGATTTATATACTTATGGTTTTGTTGACGATAAAAATAGAGGAGTTGATTATCCATTTATAAATGATGCTCATTATCCATATAAAAATGTATTCTTTAGACTAATACCCGAAGGTGCATTATTAAGTGGACTAAACTATACATTAATAACACAACCAATCATAGATGAGTGTGAATAATATTAGAATAGTAGACATTAATGCAACTTACGAGTTGAATATCCCACTTGAGGAGTGTTGGGATTTTAATGGTATTGAGCAAGGTTATCAGGAATATGAGCAAAGTGTTTTAGAAGAAATTTTAAACACAAGTGATTTTGAAACTACAAGGTTTGAACATCAAGAATATAATAATAATTTAAGTTCATCCATTAATTATGTTTTTGAATTTTTTAATACAGGAAACACAACCTATGAAAATTCATATTTGGCCAAATATTCCGCCGAACAGG
>Ga0099848_1000115_pt1 | contig 32348 bp, 52 predicted proteins | sample CB_VirMetaG_3_FD_78179 | JGI IMG/M metagenome (GOLD analysis project Ga0099848, IMG submission 78179) | Freshwater to marine saline gradient viral communities from Chesapeake Bay - CB_1508_1S Viral MetaG | ecosystem: Environmental > Aquatic > Marine > Coastal | place: USA: Chesapeake Bay...
CCCCTAAATGAAATTTGTATGGATTTATATGAAAAAATGTTTATAAAAATTTTTGGAAAAATTTGGGGATATTCCCCTTATGTATGTGGGATGAAATTAAACGGTGGTAAAATTTACGAGTGTTTCTAAAAGTGGACCCCCTATTTGAAAAAGGGTCCAAATGTTAAAACAGAATTTCTGGAAAATTTTGGGTAAAGTTAACTATTTATTATTAAAATATAATATGGCATCACAAAATGTAAGTAGAGGTAATTTAAGTATATCGGGTAAAACATTCATATCTGATACATCATTGGACAGTTCGGTCAATAACATTGCCGTTATTGATAGTAACGGAGAAATAAAAATTCGTGGTGTTGATACTTTAAACAATACCTATATTACAGGTGGTTCTTACAATTGTACTACCTCAACATTAAGTTTAAATAATGTGGGTGGTTCTGCGTTGGGGACGGCAATTAGTCCTTATCTTAGATTTGGCGGTAGTAATGTTGCGTTAGCACCAATCGTTTACCAATCGGTTATGGACTCTGATGGTAATTTATATGCTGTGGGTTCAATTACTACTTTTGAAAATACCTCTGATGTTAATGACCCAAATGCTGACTATCCGTATCGTTGGGAATTGGATGGTGTGGCCAAATTAAATTACCCTTCTTATGAATTAGATGATGCATTTAAAACTCATGGCGATAACTATGGTCTTTTAGGTGGCCTTTCTATTTCTATTGATTCGAGTAAGAACATTTATATTTCCCACCCAAGTCAGTATTCTATATCAGGTGTTTCTGCACCAATGGGATGGTCCGTGATTGACATAGATGGAACTATTAACACCTCCATTGATTTTCAATCTCATATTTTGTTGAACAAAAATAGCATTAGTTCGACTAGACATGTATTTGTTAACAGTAATGATAAAATAATTTTGGCAGGTCCCTTTACTAGGTATTCGGGAACTTCTGTTACTTATGCCAATCAGATGATTGGATTAGAACCCAATGGTTCAGTATACGGTAATTTCCATCAGGTCCCTTTGGATTCCACAAATATTGGTGGTTTGACCAATACATGGCCAAATTTTTATGAGGACCCAGATGGTAACATTTATTTTTGTTCCGAAGCTTTAGTAACCACAGGGTCTACTGTTATTTATGATTTATTTAGAACAGATAGTTTAGGTAATTTTGATAGTAACTTTACACCGTTTACTGTTTCCCCTATTGGTCTCCCTCGCCGTGTAAAAGTTCATGGTGATTATGTATATTTGATGGGTCACTATTCAAGTATTGATGGTGTGAGTCAAACATCAAACATAGGTGGAGTTAACTATTATCCTGGTATTATCAGATTTAACAAAATTAATGGAACGTGGGATTCGTCATATAAACTTTATTTTTCAAAAAGTGGGGGGAATCCTGAAGTATTTGACGTTCACTTTTATGATGATGGAAGTGTATTGGCTATCGGTGAGTTTGATTATTATTCTGGTACTTCTTTAACTTCAAGAGGTATTGTAAAAATTAAATCAGATTTAACCATTGATACCACTACCGATTTTGGGACTGGATTTGGCTCTCCATCTGGTATCGGTGTTAACCTACACACTACTCCTGATAATAATCTTTTAATTACAGGTCTTTTTAAAGAATATTCCTCAGATGACCAATGGGAAAGTATTGTAAAGATGGGAAATAACACCCAAAGTATTGATATTCCTTTTAATGTATGTGATACCTTTACAGGTGGAACTTCATCGGGAACCACAATCACTATCGAAGGAGGTTGTTGTAACGATATTGTAATTACAGGTGTAACGGGTGTTTATGTAACAGGTGCAACTGCTGACTATACGGGTGTCACTCTTACTCGTAATGATGATGTTAACGTTTTAATTGATTCAGAACAAACCATTAGAACAAAATATACAGGTGTAACTGTTGGAACAACAACATTGGTTACTATTCCTGTTGCTCAATTTTTTGGAACACATATTGAATATGCGGTGACTAATGGTACAGGTGTAAGAACAGGTATTCTAATCGGTTCCTTTGAAGGTGGTACTAAAGTTGAAATGTCTGATGTCTGTACTGCTGACACCACAGACTTTTCTTCCGATTTTGAATTTGATATAACTGCATCAGGTCAGGTACAGGCAGTTGTAACTTCAGGAACATATACCATAGTATTTAACACTAGAGCAATTGAAATATAATTATGGAAAACCCTAAAGTATATTACCCCAACATCAAAGGTGAGATGGATGAGATTAAAAGGGTCTCGCAATATCTAACAAGGAATGAAGATTTCCCTGTGTCTGTTTATGATGTTATTTCTTCATTGGAGCATTCTGATGAGGTTGTATTATCTGATGAGTTATGGTCGAATTTGGAAAACACCGAATCCAACGAGATTGAGGTTGGTGACTTTGATTCCGTTTTTAATATTGCCAACCATTATGGAAAGAGTGACCCAAACAAACTAAAAAGAAAATTGGAATCGGGTGATTATGAAAGACCGATGATTGTTAAGTTTGGTGATAGGTACCATTTGGTTTCAGGTAATACTCGCTTATCCACAGCTGCCGCCATGGGAATGAACCCAAAGGTTTTTATTGGAGATTTAAATAATGTGGTCAACAACCCAATTGTTGAAAACATCAATCGAATTAAATCTATTTTATTTTATTAATACAATATGAAAGACATTATAAAACGTATACTTAGGGAAGAAGTTAAGAGAAGGTATGAGAAACCATCTCCTGATGTTGACAAACTGGTTTATGGTTGGTTGGATAAGTATATGTTGAATAGTCAGATGTACCAAGAGAAAACGTGGGAAAGTAGAACTGATTTTACATGGTGTAAAGGTGGTAAGGAAATAATGAATTTAATTTTGTTTTTCGATACTGATGAGACCATCTATAATGATGATAGACCTGTGGAGGTTAGGAGTCTAGATGAGAGCACCATACATATACCAAAAAATATATTCAACAGTATTTTAACATATTTTCCTATTCGACCCAATTATTTAAAGTTTTTAATTGAAGAATGGTTTGAAGATAATTTCATTTCTAAGATTAATTCCGCCATGGGACGTAATGATATTACTATCCATAAATTTGATACCTATCCTGATACTGCTAGAGTATGTGTCCCCCCAATGACAAAACCTGACGATGTTACTGAAGAAGAAATGATTGACTATGTTTGTGATACTACTCTATATAAAAGAGATGAGTTGATAAAACGTGAAGAAGAAGAACCTGGATTTATTGAAAAAGTTTATCTACAAAAAATTCGTCAGAAAAAAAGAGAGGATTTGGAAGGTCCATTATTTTAAATCATTTGTATCTATCAATATATTTATTTATAAAACTATTAATTATGAAACATTTACTAAATAACCTCAGTGAGGAAGAAAAAAACAACATTCGTGAACAACACACGGGTGGAATGAAAATCGCCATTGATAACTTTAAAAGATTAGTGGAGACTAAACAAGGCGATGTGAAGCCTTATATGATTAAAGAAGTGGATGCAGTTGAACCTGTTGTTAATGATATCGGAATACCTACCATGCTTGGTTTTGGTTTTGATGAAGGTAGTTCAACCATTAACCCAAATGAAAGAAATGAAGCGATTGGTAGACTTGCACGAGACCTTAGAGATTCGTTGGGTGTTATTCAACAGTACCATAATAACCCAAAATTTAAATTACCTAAATTTGTTATTATTTCTGTGGGTACATCAAGTACAGGTTCCGCAGATGCAAACAAAAGAGTTGCTGAAGCTAGATTAAAGGCTTTGCAAGACATCGTTTTAGAGGCATTTGCAAAACACCAAATAAGGGCAGATGTTGCACTTAAAGTAATCACAAGGTCTACGGATTCTGTATACATTCCAAGTAGAGTGGATTCTACTTTTTATGACACATCTAAAATGGCTCCAAAATCAGAAGAAAGAATGGGATATATTGTTATACAACCGTTAAAAACCGCAGGTAATACAAGTGGTCAAATAGATAACATTGCAGATGCGTTAAGAATAGCAAGAGGTTATAATATTAATCCTGATGAAGAAGGTATTGCAAATGCAATTTGTGGTTTAGAAACTTATAGTGATATTAAAGACTTAAACCATGAACTAAGAAATGAAGGTGGTCTACAAAATTTCATTAATAGTTCAATTACAAATGGATGGACTAGTTTTGGTTCTGACACCGAAGAAAGAAGAAAAATCGAGGCATGTTTAAATAAAGCTTCAAGTAACAGTCAAAAAGGATATGTTGCGAAAATAGAAGGAGATATGATAAGTATCTCTCTTTAATAGAAATTAATATAATATTTGAAACCCTCACATTATTGTGGGGGTTTTCTTTTTATGAACTATTTATCAATATGAATAATATTGACTACAAATATATTGAAAATGCTTTTAAAAACTTTTACAAATATGGTAAAAGTAATATCTCTAAATACTCTAACTTAGTTATAGACCACAATGGTATTTGGGAAGGTATTAACGATATTGATATTAAGTTTAATACTGATGAGAATGAATTAGAAATCACTATTACTCTCAATGGGACTTTTTTAGATTTTCCAATTTCAGATATTGACCACCAATTAATTGGTCAGACTGTGATATGGCCGTGGATTCAAAAAGCATTTTTAAAATTATTTAATATTTATCCTCTTAAAGATTTTAATATTGTACATGTAGTTTTTATTGATTCTGATGGAGATGAAGATTATATTACTGTTGGTTTTAAGTAACCCGTTCTATTTTAATTTTAACCACAAATTTAATAAGTTTTTGAGTATTTATAGTGTATACTATATAATATGATTTCACAAGACGCACATTCTTCTTTATTTAAGTTATGGGACATAATGGGTCCAGGTATTAAAAATGTTAAATACCTTGCTCAAAAATTTAGTACTTGGGAAGAGTATTACACCTTATTAGCCAAATACTTTGAAATTCAAGGTGGTGTAAATGGTTTAAAACAACACATTATTAATGAATCTAACGAGATGTTATCTTCCGAGAACTCCAAATGTGATGGTGTTGTCATTCGTATGTATAACATTGATTTAGAGAAAGAAATGACCTCAACCGCAAGAATGTTTGATGCTCAATCATACGGTATTGGTACCAATCGTATTTCATATTTTGCATATACCGAACCTAAGGATTGGAAATGTCCCGAACCAATAGATGAATTTTCTCCTGAACCAAGTCAATATTATTCTGATGCAGAATGTTTCGATGGTGAGTGTTTAGAAGAGGCGGTATTTAATGTTACTAAACATATTCGTAAAAAATATGGTATTGGATTAAATGTTGAAATGACTCCAGAAGAACGTATGAGGGGTAATATAAGAATTGATAAGTGGTAATGAAAAAATTAAATGTACTTTTAGAATTGTTAGAAAGTTATGACTTACCAAAAAACAGTTATGCAGTTTTTGGTTCGGCACCTTTAGTAGTTGTTGGTATGTTAAACGATGTTAATGATTTAGATGTAATTATTAGACCTTCGGAATGGCCTTTTGAAACTAAAGGGGAGTACTTAACTGAAGACATTGAATTTTTTGATAATTGGCCAAATGAAGATATTAACAATCTAATAGATAACCATTCTTTTGAATATGATGGTTTTTTATTTATTGAACCAAAAAAAGTATTGGAATATAAAAAAAATATGGGTAGAGATAAAGACCGTGATATTTGGTCTATGTACTCATAAGGTATTTATTATAAGATGGATAATAACGAAATTAAAAAATACTCTGAATTACTGCTGAACAAGCCAGGTGTGTTATCTATTTTAGGTACAGATAACTCTAATGGAAATTTAATAGATAGATTTGAAGTAGATATTAAAGATATTGATGTTTTGGGTTACGATTTTGGTGCTAATTTTAGAAATAAAAAGTATAAAGTACTATTTCAAATTAATATGTACTTAAATACAGATAAAGAATTTATTGACTGTGATGGTCTTTGGCATAAATATAATTTAGACACCTCATGGTGGGAGCATCACATAATACCAAATAAATTATCCCCTATTATAAATTTTATAGATACGGACGAAACTATTCTTACATTAAGAGTTTTTAGTAAAGATGGTAATCATCAATATTGTTTAGAGAATGTTGAGGAAATAAATGAAGGTATAACTGACACATTTAAATTTGAAAGTAGAAAACCTACTTTCTCTCACCAAGATATTACAGGACTTACTGAAGATGTAATGAAAGACATGTCCATTGAGGAGTTGGAAACGGTATCTGAAGCCTTAATGTATTATGTAAGACAATTTAGTTATGATTGGGATGATAATGGTAATAGATATGTAAGATACGATGAAGATAGAAACCCTGTGGAATATCTTTCAAGAGATGAACACCGTACTATTCAAGAAATAAGAAACAATCTTTATAATATTAAAAACAATAAAGAAAAAGAACTATCAGAAAAAGAAGGTAATGAACTAATACCAATATTTCTAAAGTTTTTAGAAATGGATAAAAAAATTAACCCTAAAAATTACCCTGAGTGGTTAGAATTAAATGTGAATGAAACCACAAATTGGGGTGAACTTATGGTAAGCCCTATAATAGATGTTGATAAGTGGTTAAGTCAAGGAGGGTCTTCACGAGAAATTAGAGAAACGAAATATAGAATTGAACATATATGGAATCAATATGTTAAAAGTAAAAGAAAATTAAGCGTTCAACAGGTATATTGGTCAGGGTTGGACAGTTATATTAAAAAAGTATTTAGAAAAGAAATAAGACCTAAGTTTAAAGAATTACCTGGTGGTGATTGTTTACACAGTGTAATTTTCAGAGCGCGTAATAGTTGGAATAATGTAGATATTCAAATATATCCGAGAATTAAAAGTGATTGTAGAGATTGGTACTCTCCTCGTAAATTTTCAGAGTATCAATTACAAGAACAAATAAGAGATATATTGAAAGAATACGGATGGGTGCATGGAAAAAATTATACTTTTAGTGGGGATAGAGATTAGTAAAGTTTTTTATAATCTTTATATATTTATAATAAAAACAACATCATGAATAGAAAATTATTAAGTTTAACGACAAATGAAAAAAATAGTATTCTTGAAATGCATAAAAGGGCAACAAGAAGACACTATTTGACTGAACAAGAAGAAGCCAATGCTGAAGAAGCAGGGACTGAAGAAGCAGGAACTGAAGAAGCAGGGACTGAAGAAACTACTCCTGTGGCTGAAACATACGATTGTGCCAAACTTGACGAATATTTGCAAGATGCAAATGTTAAAAAGTGGATGGACAATATGAAGGGACCTAAAAAATGGTTAGTACAAAAGGGTACACAGGTTTATGATGATAAACCTGGTTATGAAGGGGCTAAAAAAGTCATCGCGGTCATCCAATGTAAATTAGGTATGGAACCTGATGGTATTTTTGGTAATGATACTAAAGCTAAAGTTGAGGCTTTCCAAGTCGAGAAGGGTTTAACTAAAGATGGTAAAGTAGGTAACAATACAATCACTAAATTATTTGAAACTCAATCAGAAACTGAGACTGAGACTAATAATCAAAACGAATGTTACATGAGTCTTGGTAGAGAACCTATTGAAGGTCAAGGTGAAGAAATGGCAGGTTATGAAGTTACACGAGTAGTAGAAGATGAAAATGGTAATAAAAAAGTTTTTGGTTTTAATACTAATGGTAGTGGTAATCTAAATAAAGGTGCCGGTGAACAAAGTAACCCATTTAAATGGAGTTGTGAGAATGGTGAACTTAAATTTTGGCAAGAAGTTCTACTTCAATACCTTGTTCTTTAAGTTCTTTAATTTAAATATTAAATAAAAAAACCCTCTATTTAATAGAGGGTTTTTTGTTTTGTTCAGATTTTGGTTTAGTAAAAGTGACAAAAAGTCCACCAACCATAATTCCAAGACCAAAAATTAAAAAGTATTCCATTTATTTATTTTTTTTACAAAATTAATAAATTTTATTTATAGAAACAACAGTTTGATGTTTAAAATTACTTTTATTTTTAGTGTAATTCTTATTTTATATGGATTTTATGTTGATTATAAAGAAAAAAAGTAGTACTTATATTCAGTAATCGATTATTAATGAAAAATATACTATTAGGAGTGATTTTTATCACTTTAGCCCAAACCATTGCGTGGTTCCAACAATTTGCACAGATAAAATGGCCGTGGTTTAAGGACCATTTATGGATTTTAGTCATGGTTTTGGGAATACCCACTTCATATTTCTTTATTTGGGGAGCACAATACCTTTATAATGATATGTCATCCGTATGGAGTGTCAGATTAACGCAATTTTCAATAGGTATGTTTGTGGTTTTAGGGTTAACTTATTTTGTCATGAATGAGTCATTAACCTTAAAAAATATTATCTGTATCGTATTAGCAACATTAATCGTGCTAATACAATCTTTCTGGAAGTAAATACTTAATTAATTAACAAGATATTTATGTATATAAACTAAAATATTTTTGTTATGAAAAAAATTATTGAATGGGTTAAAGGTTTACTAAGAGATGAGAAGGGTGACCCATCATCAAAAAGATTTATTGGGATAATTGCTGGATTATCTCTATGTGTGGCATTGTTTATTAATCTTTTTACTAGTCAACCTGTTGAACCTACAATCGTACAATCAGTAGCAATTATTTGTGTTGGTGGTTTAGGACTTGCTTCTGTCGATAAGATATGGGGTAACAAAAACACTAACGAATAATTGTGTCGTTTTTTTGAGTCTCACGAATGTAATCATTTAGTTGAATAGTTGCAATAGAATCTGCTTCATTAGAAATTCTATCTAACATTTGATTATATTCTTTTTTAGTCATAGTCTCACCATTGTAAAGTGTCACTGTAGATACGCAAGAGGTTACAAACAATGTTAACAACGAGATTCCGATGACTTTTACTTTATTCATTTTTACTTTTGTTTAGAATACAAATATAGTTATTTATTTCATATTTACAAACTATTTATTGTAATAGTCATCATTATGCGACAAAAATTAATTATATCTGAAAACGAGTACCGTAATATTAGAAAAATGTACGGACTTATAAATGAAGAGATAGGACCCGAAGGAGGAACTAGTGCAGTTGAGAACTTTTACGCGCCAGGATACTACACTACAGATGCGGTAGACCAAGTTACTAATGGTCCTATCAAGGATAAAGTTAAGACCGAATTAGATAAGGCAATTCCTTTCCTATCAAAAAATCCTAACAGTATTGTACAAGTAACTTTTGAGTCTCAAGAGTCTGCAATCCCTAATACCGATAATGAAGGTAAAGAAAATCAAACAGGTACAAGATTAGATGTTGGTACTTTAAGTGATTATAGAAAAAAATATATTGAATTATATGTAAATGCCTATATAAAAGGTTTAAAAGATAATGGTGTTATTCCACCTGAAGTAGAAGTTCCTGAAGTAGTACACAATAAAAAAGAGCCTGTAACTCCTTGGGTTGGTACTCCATTCTGTAAAGCTGGTTCAACAGACGACCAACAAAGAAGTGTTTGTGTTAGAGCATACAGAAATTGTATGAAAACAACATGTAAAGATTACAAAGACAAATATGATACCGAACAAAATAGTAAGGTAAGTATTACTGTAAAAATTAAAGATGAACCAGAAGAAGAGGTTACAATTAATGATGGATGTGCAACTAATTTAAAAATTAGAATATATGTCCCTAGGCATAATTGTCAAAATGCTGAATTCTTTGTATTTGCAAATAACACTCTTCTTTATAATACTAAAGGTGGTATGACCGCAAACTTAAATAACACTACAAGTTCCAGAGGTATTCCAAGAGTCCAAAGTGAACCTGAATTTCCTGCTGAATGTTTAAATCCTGGTTACGGTTGGTTACCAAATGGTGATGGTACATTGGGTAAATATACTTATGGTACACCTGATGGAGAAGGTGATAGAGGTGCTGGTAGGTCTGACACATTTATAATTAACGAAGAGCAATCTAAAGAAATTGTCACTAACGGTAATGGTAAAATTAATTTATGGATGATTGCAACCACATCAACGGCACATGATGATATACCTGTCGTAGTAATTGAAAAGGATGGTCAAGAAGTGTACAATGCCAAACCTAAGTTTACTCAAGGTAGGTTATTAACTCTAAATGCCTGTGGTACTGAAGTTTTAGAAGAGGGTACAAGTGATGAAGTTCCTGATGTTTCTTCATATATTACTCTATTAAAAACTCAAAAAATGGAAGTATTATCAAAACTTAATGGTGGTAAAGAATTAACTGATAAACAAAAGAAAAGATTAGCTAAAACAGGTATCAATATTGACCAAAAAGGATTAATGTTAGAGAGAGCAGATGAATTTTTGAATAAAGTTAAAGAGTTAGCTAACAATCTTACAACAACCGCTAAACTTAATAATTGTCAGTCAACTACACAAACCACAGATGAGATGAAACAATCATTAAGTCAAATTATATCTGGGGGTTATCAAGATTTATATAATATGATTATTAGTGATGTTGATGGACAACCAACATTCTATAGAGACCCATCAGAAGAAGCTTTTGAGAATGATTTTATTGATGGTGATGACTTAGCAGGTGATTTAAGAATGAGGTTAATTCCCGCTATGAATATTTTTGATAAAATTTATTATTCAACAACTAAAAAAGAGTATTTACCACAAGGTTCATCCAATAATTCATTTACTGTCGCATTAAAAGCATGTAATCAATATAATAAAGAATTTAAAACAAAGATTTAATTATGGTAGGAATGTCATGTTGGTGTGAATGTATGTATAATTTTTGTAACGGTTATTTCGGTAGTCAAGTGTCGAGATGTAAATCAGCTTTTGAAACAGGAAATGTTAAAGATATTGCTATTTGTCTGGCTCAGACTTTTGCCGAGCAGCCTGAAATATTTTTACCTGTATTAGTTAAACAAGCCGCTTCATGTGGTATTAGTTGTCTTTTAAATGATAAAGATAAAAAAGAATTGTATGACCATTTAATATTTATATGTGGTAAATATAAAATGTTAGTACCTGAAGAAGTTAATAAATTAATGATTAAAACTGAACCTAAACAAAGTATATTAGGTAAAATAACTAACATATTTAAAAAATGAGAGATAAAAAATACATAATAACCGAAAGACAATTAAAAAACATAATTAAAGATGTAATCAAAGAGCAAGGTCTTTATGGTGACACAACAGATGTAGTTGATTATGATTTACCAGAATACCTATCTGATGTTATAATTTTATCAGATTTAGAAAACTTTAATGATGTTGAAAAATCCATTAAAGAATTACATAAAAGACTTATTCGCTTAGAAAAAGGATTAACATCTGCAGGTTCACACCAAAAAGCTTATGGTGATGGAAGTGATTATTCTGAAAAGAATAAAAAATATAAAGGTTTCGAAAGTAAAACAGATTCTCAAGAAAGAGATGAAGAACTAAAAAAAGAAATTGAACTTTTACAGAGGATGTTAAATGGAACTCAATAAAGAAAATTTTAAATCAGCGGCTGAAAAATTACTTAATACCATGGGTAAAACTATGGCAATTAAGTATTATGGTTATGATGGTAACTATAAAATTGATGACGTTGAATTTTTTGACAACAAAAATGAAAATATTGTCAATCTTTATGTTAAAACTGATAAGATATTACCTGATGTTTTAGACGTTAAAATTGAACCTAATTTTGTGTATGGAAAATATGCGACCGTAGCTGATTTAATAGGTAATTTAAATGCTCAAATGAGATATCTTGGAAATAATCAGGTATATGTACATATTGTTGATAATGAACCATTATATCGTAAATATAGTAATCTTGAAGGACATGAATTCAAAGAAAATCCTGAAAGATTTATACATTTATGTAATGGGTCAGTCGTTGAAAAATCTTCAGGTTATACCTATCCTCTATTAAGTAATGGTACTATTGAAGTTGATGAGCCATTTCACTTAGCCTTTATTGATAATGAAGAGTGGTGGGAATCGTTATGTGACGATGATAAAATAGAATTAAATAAAACATACTCATGAGTGAACCATGTAATTGCACAAATTGTGCGTGCGAAACAAAAGAAGAATGTCAAAACAGTGTTGCACCTTGCCAATGCGGTGGACAACAATGTAACTGCGGACAAAATTAATAGTTATGAAAAAATTAAGATTAAATACTGAAGAGAAATCTGTCATTTTAGAAATGCATAAAAAAGTCGGATATAAATCAATGGTTAATGAGACCATGGATATAACTGATATTGATAAGGACACTCAGTTAGATAAATTAATGAAAGATTTAGTTATATCACCTCAAGACGTTAACGAAATTAAAAGTAAGGGTGAAGATAAATTATTAGATGAAATTGGTTGTATACCTGAAGAATTTAATAATATCAGAACTATAGAAGATGCTAAAAAATTATATAAAGAAACTATTAATTCATTAAATGGACAAGATTTAAAATTAGGTGAAGACGATGAGAAATATATAATGGCAATGGCTGGTTTATTATTATTAGGTATGATAACCGCAATAGTTAATAGAGCATCTGATATTGCTAAATTCTTTAAACGTTTATTTGCCAAAAAACCAAAATGCGCTAGAAGAAGATGAACCAAGTTGATGAGAAATTTCAGTCGAGTTTACAAACTGCGAAGATGATTTTAGATAAATTAATTTTTGATAAAGTTGGTATTGAATATGATATTAAACCTGAATATAGTAGGTGGCAAAATAAGTGGGGGTTTACCATTTTGATTGACGTAGATGTTGATAAGTGTAACCCATCATCACCAACATATAACACCGAATATGATTCGTATTTATACGATATTGAAAATAAAGTTAATGGTGCCCTTAGATATGTACAGCTTCAAAATATTTTTAATGGGATATTATTTGATTATTGGAATGATAAATTTACAGAATCACAAATAGATGATTTAAATGTAAAATTATATACCGAATTAGAAAATCTTTATAATGTAAGAAATGATGAAATTCAGGATAGTGAAACTTATTATTGGTTATATAAATCAGATAGTGAAAGTCCTTATATGAGAGTAGAAGGATTAGGTAACCCTGTCGAGGTACAGGATGAAGAAACAGGTGAATATAAGAAGTTTTATAAATGTTCAGAATTAGCCGACTTAATGTTAAAGATATATAGAGAATCACCAATGGAATGGGATTATGAAGATATTGTTTGTCAATAAAAAATAAAAAAAATGAAAGAAAGATACGACATTGATTTTTTGGTAAACCAGTTGAAAAAGGTATATCCTTGGATAGATAATATTGAAACGGATACTGTTAATATTGTTTACGCTAGTAGTGTTGGTGATGACGGTAAACCTCTTAGAGGTACTGAAGACATAATTAAATTGTATTTTAATTATGACAATCCTGAATATATTAAAAGAAAAGGTAATAGTTTTTCAGGTAAAGAATTTAAAAAAATATTTTTTGATTTCTTTTCAAGGTATTTTGATGCCGATGTTAGAAAATACGGAGTACCGTTACAGATAAAATTTTATCACGTAGGTCCTAAAGAATTTTAAAAAAACCCACAATAGTGGGTTTTATTTTTTTTACATCCCTAATCTATAGAACGTCACATTATATCCTGTTCTATAATCTCCTCTGAAAGTAATTTGTGCATCGATATTTTGACCACCCATTTCTCGTTCTAATTGAGACTTCATCGTATCAACCATAAAGAAACAACCTTTAAATTCTGGTTCACCTTTAAAGAAAACACTAATTTTTGAAAATCCGCGAGGTGGGTTACACGGAGTTACCGATGGAGATGTCGGACCAACCTGTCCAACTGTTAATGGTCCTGAAATAGTACCTGTAATGGGAGATGGTGATACCATATTTGGTCCACCATTTAAAGTAGAAGAAACAAGTTCGATATTCTTAATAGTTACCTTACGTCCGTTAAAACGTGCAGGATTCTGAGCGAATACTTCACCTGGAATTGACATTTGTGCCATACTAGAGCCAATCATTCCGATTGTAACTAAAGCTGTCATTAAAATTTTTCTCATAACATATTATAGTCATACACCGTGCCACTTTACTAAACCGTGGATATTTATGTTAATAGAACTATATTTAACGTAATGAATAAAGAAATTTTAAGTGAAATCCGTAGGATTAAAGAAATGTTTAGTTATGGTGTTGCCCTTAATGAGCAGATTACCGCAGAGTTTAAGCCGCACACAGGAACCAATTCAGGTTTTATGGGTAAACTAGTTGACTACTTTAAAAAAGCGTCAAATATGTCAGGAAAGGATTTTGAAGTATCAGGTGATGAAATGTTAAAATACACAAATAATGATGGTCAGATTATTATATTAATGACAAACGCGGGTAGTAAAACAGGACCATATTATGTTGTTAATGATATTGGTGATTCTAAGTACAAACCAATTAAAGCCGGTACCTATGATTTCTCAACAGGAGAATTAGTATTTAAATAACATGTCATTTAAATTAGTTAACATATTAAAACAAACGATTACCGAATCTGAAACTTTACAAGAGGTTTCAAATTACGATACGGTTGAATTTTCATTTAGGACTATGAAACCGTGGAAAAGAAAAACGGGAAAACCCACATGGTTCGTATATTTTAATGATGTTGAAATTGTAGATGGTGAGTATCATAACGGTGAGAATTCATTAATATACTTAACAGGAGACGGAGAACATTTTTCAATAGACTCAAAATATTTCGATTACTATTCAAAAACTAAAAGTGCGAGAGTTTTATTAAACGTACTAAAAAAGTACTACCCTGATGTTATTGATAAACTTTTCGGGGGTAAGGATGGTAACGCAACTCCTAAGGTTATTAGAAAGGCATTAGAAATCGCATTTGAAAATAATTGGATTTCATCTGATGAGATATATTCACCAGGTGTTAGAAATATTCATACCATAGGTGAAAAAGCGGGTACCGATGAATCATGGTCAATTATGAACTTCTTTGACACTAAAAGAGAAGTACAGGATAAGATAAATAAAAAATGGGAAAAGGAAGGTAACGGAGATTTCCTATACTGGTTGGTCGATGTATTCAAAAATGACGAACAATTCTTAAATGAACTAATAGACATTCAGTGGAGGTCAATCTCTAATGGATATAACACCGAATTAAAGGTCGCAGAGAAACTTTCAAACGAATTAGGTGGGAAAGGTCAATTCTTCCCTCCAGGTTCAAAAATGGACCGTTATAAATCAATAGATATGATTATTAACGGTGAGACCTATCAGATTAAGCCATCGAGTAGTGTAAAAGAAGATAACGGAGTTTATCGAGTAAAAACATATGGTATGTCAAACACTTATAAAACTAAGAACATCGACTATGTTGCATATGGAAACGCCGATGGTTCCATATATGTTTTCCCGAACAAGAACTATGACGTTAAAGGTCATACAGAAGTAGAACACTACGAAAAACCTATTATTTATTAAAATTCATACTAAATTTATTTTGTCTATTTAATTTTATGTCTTAAGTTTGTACTCTAAGACTATAAAACTAATGACGCACTACCGTATTATTCGAGAAGATTTTTATGACGAAAGGGGAAATTCACTAAAAACCCTATTTCTTATCGAAAAACAAAAAAGGTTTCTATTCATTAAATGGTGGACTTATGTCACACACAATAATATCGGTATAAAGTCAATTAAAAATGTCCCACTATTTTTTAATGGAGTATATGAAGCGGAACAATTTATGAACACGGTTCTATTAAACAATAAAAAATATTGTGGGAACCATAAAATCGTAATGAGGGAGTATAATGGTAGAAACGGTAAATGATTTAAATAAATTAATAAAAGGACTAAAGTATTCGGGAACCACTATAACTTCATTAAGGGCACTTCCTGTCTCGGAATATAATAATGAAACAGGTAAATTCGAAGAACGGAAATACACTTACGATATCGACATTATGTCCGATAACCCTAATATGGTGAGTAAAGTTATATCAGACTTAGAAAGGTACACAACCTATGAGTTTATTATTTCATCAGTAAATAATATTGGATATGGGTAAGATAAAATTAAATGATGTTTTGGACGTTATGTCTAAACTTGTCCCTAACGCAAGAGAAATTGTTCACTTTAATTTAACTAAAAAAGTCAATCCGTATGAGAAAGATATTTTAACAGTATCAGTGAACACTTTTGGACTATATAATGATAAAGATTTTAATATCATTTTAAACACAATAAGATATTGTGGACTAAGTAATATTAATAAGATTGGGTATGCAGATAAAAACACCACATTTTTGGATATTGATATCGATGTCACTAATTTAACCGTCCATTATGAGTATGAGTTTTTGGACGAAGCGGGGGGTCTTAGAAAACTTTCTATTAAATAACCTCAAGGTTATTACCTCAAAGTTTCTCCAACTTAATATCCTTTGCATGATATATCCATCACTAACTATATATAAAGGGGTTAATGAATGATATATCCATCACGTCTCTAAGATTACCCCCACCCTGTATAAAGAAGGAACGATAAAAGGTCCTATTATATGTGTATACATATAAAAGATAAAAATAAGGGGTACTCTAAAGATATAATTCCTTAAAATAGGGTGTTGGTGAGAGTCTACCATACAATACACTACCTATAATTCTCCGTAAGGAGAAGAAAACCAAAGTATAGTGTGGTAAAGACTCATAAAAACCACCCTCTTAAGACAAATCACCCCTCAGACATGGTTTCGTATAGGTAACACTCTAAAACACCACCAGAAGTCTCCATTTATCGTCTTTGTTGGACCCTACTGGTATTTCTAAAGGGGGGATTCCGACAGTAAAATGTCTAAAATTTACCGTATGGGGGGATTTTAACAGTAAAATCATAAAAAATAGGGGATTTCATCGGCAGAATCTAAGAAAAATCGGTAATATAGTTCCCATTTAATGTTTCTGTCGGAATAAATTCTTTGGAAATATGTTAAATCGGTAATATTATTCTGATTCATCTATAATTTTAATCATTCGTATGCCGGAATCGGTTCCTTCGGACCGTTTTCTCGACCTTCGGTCGGTTTTCATCATTTTTTTTCTAAAAATTTTTTTTTTCGGGTGGTTTTTTTTGTTTTTAGACCTAAAAATTAGGGGTTTTTTAAAAAAACGGGGGTTTTATTAAAATATCATTTTTAATTACTTTAAAAGCTATTTACTTAGAAATAAGGTAAATGATTTTTACGAATATAAACCAATAATATGATAATTAGTACCGAAAAAAACTTTCTTTTTGTTCACATCCCTAAAACAGGTGGGAGTTCTGTTGAACATATGCTTAATCCATTTAAATCATTTGATTATGATGGTACACACTTAACTTCATTCGAGATAAAATCTACGATTGATAGACACATTTACAAAAACCTTTACAAATTTAGTACAGTAAGAAATCCATGGGACTTACAATACTCGTGTTGGTCATATTATGTAAAGAATTCAAATATCGATATTGATTTTGAAACATATATCCACTGGAAATTTGAAGATAAGTACGATTTCGAGGATATTGTTAATTACACTGAGAATAGAAACTACGAATATTTAAAACATCCTTATTATGTTCATAGGGTACCTCAAGTATACTTTCTTATTGATGAGTATGGGAAATTTTTAGTTGATTACATTGTAAACTTAGAAACTATTGAATCTGATTTTGAATTCTTAAACGATAGATTAGATTTAGATTTACTTTATGTACCAAAAATAAATGTTAGTAATAATGACAAAATAGATTATCGTAAAATGTATACTGAAGAAATGAAAGAATTAATCAGTAGGAGATTTGCAATGGATATTGAAATTTTTGGGTATGAGTTTGATAAGAAAGAACCAACTAAAAAAATAAAAGATTGTTTTGGGTATAGTATAAGTGAATACGGATTTGAAATACCTGAAAATATTTTATTTAGTATTTCAGACATTCCTTATGGATTTGAACTTCTTAAAAAACATTTTGATAATGATGATGATTACCTTAGACAAAAAGAAGAGTTCGATAATGATAAGATAAATAAGATTATCAACCTATACGAATCAAATATTTTTCATATTCGTGAAAATATTGAATCTTTAAAAGAAAAAATCATCAATAACTATGATTCTGACTTAATAGAAACGGACATTAATCTTATAAAATCACTAACAGATAAAGAGTTGGTATACCTCTACAAACTAAAGCAAATGCGTGATTTGTTCAATCAATAATATTTATAGGTATGAAACTTAGTTTTATCTCATTGTAAAAATGAGTTGGAAGTTAGGTAGTGGTACAATAGAATTTGGAATATTAATCTTTATTTCTTATGTTTGTACTAACCACTAACGGTTACTAAAAACGATTAAATTATATAATATCTTTTTAAAGTAATAATCCATAAATCATTAAATAACAAATAATGGATAATGCGAGTAAAATCAATGAAATCGAACAACAAATTAAAACTCTTGAAAAAGAAAAAAAAATAATTCAAGAAGGTTGTTCACACACAAAAACCCATGTCAAATTTCAGGAAGGAACTAACAATATGAGATTGTATTGTTGTGAATGTAAACAACAAATAGGATTTCCGTCCCAACATGAAATTGATTTGTTTTTGAATGTGAAAAAAGAATAATACCTCTTAATTGAGGATTAGGACCGTTCAGTTATGAGCGATTTAAGGGAGAGGTTCGCTACCATCTCCCTTTTTATTTTCTAAAACCTTTGATTTCTCTTCTATTTGCCATATACAAAAGGGTATTCAGTTCTTTAATCCTTTTATCTATAACATTTCTCATTAATTCCAACATCTCCATATCAAATTCGGAATTAACATAATTAACAAATTCTTCTGAAGTAAAAGAAGGGCGATAATCATCTAAATTAGATTGTTCACTAACGACTTTATTTTTATTAAAAGGGATTTCGTGGATTTCAATAATTTCTTGTTCCATATCCCACGTATCTCCAAATTCTTCTCTTACAAATTTACCATCACTAATCATTATTTCATGATGAGATATCAAATCCTTAACATATTCTTCAGAATACGCATCTACAGTTAACTCATAAATGTCACCTTTTCTTGCGGTATATCTTTCCTCACCCTCAACTAAGAATTTTTTTAGTTTTGGTATGGTATACTTACTTTTATCAGTTTCACCTTTACTTATCAGTTCTAAATTATCTTTAATGAATAGACCGTAGAAATCTTCAATCACACCATCGAACTTAGGTAACCCGAATAACCGACTATTTTTCGTAAACAAATTTTCAAATTCATCATTATATCCATATGTAATACTAAACACATGACCTTCATCATCAATATCCTCAAATAGTTCAGGGTTTTTTTCGTACATATGATTTAATAGTAATATTAACGCATCTAAATTAACGGGCGACGTTACAGGTATTTGTTCCTGCTCACTAATCATCATAAGTTTCTTTATTCTTTGTATGTCAGACATAATTGTTCTATTATTAAATAAATATGTTAATATTTATAATAAAGCATTTAAAATGAATATTGAAAACGTTGCCACATTAGTTAAGAAATATGTCGAGTTATCTAAAAAAACTGATTTACAACCATCTGTTAGTTATATAGTAGATAAGTCTTTAAATATATTACCATTACGCCAAATAATTGAAAAAGAATTAAAAGGTACTACTGAGTATATTAAGTTATTCTATATTGTATTTTTCTTATTTGAGGGTGATAGTATGGAAGTTGCGAAATATAAATCTGAAAATGAATTGTATTATCTTTTGTTAGAAGAAATTGGTGATAAGGAATATATTGACGAAACTTGTACAAACTGTGATGGTGAAGGTCGTGTTGAATGTGGTGAATGTGATACTGAAGGTGATGTGGAGTGTGATATGTGTGACGGGACTGGCGAGTTAGAAGGTGATGAAGAGAATGAAGAATGTGAATACTGTGATGGGGAAGGTGAACGTCCCTGTAATTACTGTGATGGGGATGGGTACTCTGAGTGTGACCATTGTGAAGGAACTGGTGAGGTTGCTAGTGAAGATGAATATGTAACCATAAACAGTGAATATTGGGTTTATTATGGTGATGATGTTAAAGATGAAATAGATTCGGCCATGGAAAATAGTAATAATGGTTTGATAGAACCATACGAGATATTAGATAGGAAAAAAGGTAGTGTTATGTTACTTAAAACTGTATCACAAACGGAAGAAATAAATATAGATGAGTTTGAATCAGAATATGGTTCATATTATGATGCCCAAGGTGAGTATAAAGTTCACACCAGTCATAATATAAATAAATTTAATTTAGATTATCTTTTTGGGATAAGAAATATGGGTAGTAAGTTTACAATTAGATAATATACTTATCTAAAAATCTTTTCACTTTATTAAGACTACCGTAACTTACTAAACTAATATTACCACCCTCTTTAGTTATCATAATAACTTTAGTATCTCTGTTATATATAATTGACATATTGTCAAGATACTTAACTAAGGTATTCTCCTCAACATTAAAATCACTATTAATTAGATATACCTCAATTTCATTTTCAGGTACAAATTTCACTTCAGGTTCAACAACTTTAACTTCGGCTTTAACCTGTTCTTCTTTACCAAATAATTTTTTTAAAAACTTAATCATAATTCATCAATTAACGGATATTCCTTATTTATTTCTATAAATTTATGAACGATATAGTCATGTAATTCATTATCGTTTCTTAAAATACCATATTGTTTTAATGTTTTTTTTAATTTTTCCATACCACTTCTGAGTTCATTTTGTAATTGCCATATAATTACTGGCGCCTCTGAAACTCTTTCACTTTGTTCTGTGGTGTATCCTGATTCTTGCAACCATATACGTATTTTTTTATAAATCTCACAAATTTCATCGTCAGATTTAGTTTTTTCTAAAAACATTATCATAGGTGATTTTTCCATATCTATAAATACTTGAAGAAAACTAATTATGACTCTTCGTTGTATAAAAAATGGGTTTGAGTGGTGGCTCCCGATAGATTTAAGATATTTGTACTATCAGTGTTAGTGGTATAATAGGTCCAATCAGGATATGGATTATATGGGTTAATAGGTTGAATTATTGGTTGATTAGGAACATTCGGGTATGTTATTGTTGGTTCATTATATTTGTCAATAATAAACTCATCCATGTCCTCAATATTAAGTAATGAGAATAATTCGTCTAATTGTTTTCTATTAAAAGAATCGTGAATTAATATTTTTTTGTTTTCTAAATCGATTGTAAATTTCATATATCTTTTAATTATTTCTTTTTAATTGTAACACATTTTCCTTCATGAATAATGTCCCACAAATAAAATAATAAAGATATTGAAATAAGTAAAGAAATGGATTCAGTAATCCAAAATTCGTAATTATAACCACAATGGCTTAGAATATAACCTTTAAAAGTGTCAACGATAGATAAACTTGATAAACCTAATATAACTAATATTAGTTTTTGAAATTTCCTACATAGTTCACCACACTTCTTAAACATATTATAAATATTTGTCAAGCGTATCAGCATCTTTTATGAATTCTTCAATAAAATCTTGTGTAAAATTACCATCCTTCTTTAAATATTGTGCAGGTATTTCACTGAATACCCAATCTAATGATAATATAGCCACCAGATGTTTTTCTTTATCATAGATTGGTGTGGCACAATGAGATTTTGTACCATTAGATTGTGATAAAGACCTTAAACCAATATCTTCCATATCATTTATATCAGGATAGAACATTTTAAAATCCATCACATCTTTAATGTATGAAGAGAAATTGGCGATTAAATGATTTTGATTTTTTTCGGCTTTTCTTTCTAATCCGTCAGAACATCTTTCATAAGTTATTGAAACTCTCTGCATCGGTGATGTAGTATAGAATGTACCACCATTATGAAATTGCCATATATAAATCCTATCGGCATTGTATCTACGTCTAACTTCTCTTATTGCAAGATGAACAATTTCATCTTTCTGTATTTGCTCCATTAATTTCACTTTAGACTGTATTTTTTCCTTTTTTTCTCTCATTTGTCTAAAGAATCCCGCACCAACTAATGCCACTACAATCGATGTAATCGAAGTAATTAAAACCTCTAAAATTCTAACCCAATCCATTCAAATTTAATTTATAACTTATAAATATATCAAAGAATAGAGTTTTTTACTTTTCTTTATTTCTTTTCACACCAAAATCATAGCGATACCATGCTCTTTCGTGTAAAAAATACAATACCATTTTAGTTACAACTTCGAAAGAACCTATAGTAATACCTACCATTGGGTCACCTGACACTAACCATCCTAATATCATTGTGTCAATAGTTCCCACTACTCTCCATGTGATTGTTTTTAATAAATGTCGTTTTACTGATACTTTTGTTTTTTCCATAACAAAAATATCAATATCTATTTTTTTAAGTAAACAAAAAACCCCCATCTTAAAAAGATGAGGGTTAATTTAATTATTAATGTGGTATTACTTTTTGGATTTGATTACTTCATCAATGATTCCATAAGACAAAGCCTCATCAGATGATAACCATAAGTCACGAGATGCATCTTGTTTAACTTGTTCAGGGTCCTTATCACAGAACTCACCCAAAAGGTTAAACAGTGTATCGTTTAATTTGGTCCACTCTCTCATAGTAATCTCCGCATCTTGAATGTTACCCACAGCACCGCCTGATGATTGGTGTAACATTGTTCGAGAAAAACGAAGTGAAGAGCGTTTACCTTTGGTACCTGCACCTAATAGAATTGAACCCATTGATGCTGCCATACCAGTGTTTACAGTTGCGATATCTGATTTGATATAATGCATAACATCAACCATTGAAAGTCCTGACTTAACTGAACCACCAGGTGAATCAATATGCATTGTAATATCCATATTATCTACGGAGTCCAAATACATCAGTTGTGCTTGAACGACCGTTGACATTGCATCATTAACAGGACCTGCAACCCACAAAAGACGGTCTCTCATTAATCGAGAGAAAATATCTAATTGAACTGCTCTCATTTCTCTTTCCTCCAAAATATATGGAGTCATTGAATCCTCAATCTGTTTTTGATAATAATGCATGTTGAGTGATGAAATCCCGTGGTCACTCATTGCGTACTTTTGAAAATCTTTTCCGTAATTCATATTTTATAATTTAATAATTTTTGTTTTGCTAATATAGTAAATTCCTTTCGGTAACGCACTAATGTCGTTTAAACCTTTTTTAACTTTCATTACCTGTTGACCTAAATTATCTAAAATAAATCCCTCTTTGTCAACTGTAATATAATCATATGTCGGATTTGGATAAACTTTATATTGTGTATCCATGTCATACTCATTGATACCAATAGTTGATGTTACCGTAAATGTGATAGGGTAATCCATATTTGATGTAGAATTATAAATCCTCAAAAACCCAACATATTCACCAATCTGTGGTACATCTAATGACCATGTAGTATTAGAAATTGGGTTTGTTTGGACACCAAAGATAAATAACTTACATGCGGTATAATTAGAACCAGTAAATCCTAAATAAAGTGAGTCTCCATTTACCAAATCATGATTAATGGTAATAGTACTATCAGTATTAAAAGTCATATTGAATGGAGATAAAATATTTGGTGTACTACCTTGAACTACTGTATAAACTTGTTGGACTCTATTAACACCAATTAAAGAACCATTACGATATTCACTAATTTTATAACCAGTGCCATAAACTCCTTGTGTTGTTGGTGACCACTTAATTAAACCATTTGTTGACACATTATATGAACCATAATTATTTAATTGTGAAAATGGTGATAATGGTACGAATGTATTATTTGAATGTTGATTTAACGCGTCATCCATTTCAATAGTAATAGAGTCACCATCAGGGTCAAATGAGAACATCATACTTTGTTGTTGTGTACCTGTAACCCAAGTTGACGGTAAAAAATTAACCAACATAGGGGATGAATTAGGTATTGTACCTGAAGATGTTTTCTTATAATCCAATCCAATAGTAAAATTACTATTCATTGATGACGATGCGTTACTCATAGGTCCTCTACAACAATTTGTGTAGACAAAACGATAATCACCACTACTTAAAACTAAAATAGTGTGATATATACTAACATTCATCCCTTGAAATGAACCGGGTTGTGGGTTAGTAATTGTAATATTATTTTGAGTTTGGTAAAAATTATTTACCATCTTTAACTCATTAACAATGATGGTTGTTTGCGATATACCCTGAGGGTCAGTAAATAACGTAACATACAAATCAACGGTGTCTGTATTACCTCTTTGAAATGCTTGCATGTACCCACCCATAAGGTGAGAAGCGTAAGATGTGAATGAAATTAATAAACCTAAGATTAAAGTTAAAAATTTACCCTTCATGATTCTCAATGTTTGAATTTTTAAAAATCATAACTAAACCGAATATGATTAATCCCAAGTTGATTATTGGACCGAATGAATCTTGTGTAAACTGTACCAATAATTGTGCGACTAATATTCCGATAGTAATCATAGCGGCACTTTCCACAAATAACGCTTTAGCTCTCTTATAAATTGTTGAGGTTGAGAACCAAATTGTCGGTGCTAAAATCAAGAACCCTAATGTTGCGATTCCCATTTCAGTTGATGCTAATCCATATCCTACCATATATCCGCCAATAAAGGCCAAAAATGAGGATAATAGATTTCTCAAGAAATAATTTAATCCATTAATTGTTCCTGAGAATTCAAAATACTTTTTTAATTTTTCCATACTAATTTTTTTTTGGAGGTTTTATTAAACAGTTGGGACATATTTGTATTAAACTTAAACCTGATGGTATGATGTCCCCGCATACCACACAGATTTTTCTATACTCTTCTTCTTTATTTTCCACTTATAAATTTTTTACAATTATTAAGATATTCACGAATATTCTTAGCACCAACAGGATTGGCACTTTGAATTTGAAACATAGGTATTTGTAAATTATTGTCAATACAGTAGTTACCTAACCATTTAGCTGCATCATAACCATCCTTCATTGGTGATGGACCTAAATCATGGTCAAAGAAAGCCTCATCAGGTAAACCATTAATTTCAATCCATTCTACGAAATCTTCATATGTCTTAACCCAAACAATATGGTCAACTCCTTTTATATAGTCAGGCATAAATTGGACTTGCCACAAATACATAAATGGGTCCCTAATGTCGTCTAACCATAGATAAGTTCTCATGTCGTTATATTTATATTAGACAAAGATAGTCAAAACATTTTAATATGAAAAGAACCAAAAAAGAATTTAATGAGGCCGTGGGTGTTCCTGAAGGTATATACGATGCAGGAAAACAACTATATGACGATATTAAAAAAGAACTAACACCCCAATTAAATAAAAATCAAACAGAGTATAATTTAAATTTTAGCCCTAATAAACCATATAAAATTGGTGATATGGAGATTGATACTGTTGATTTGAAAGTTCAACTCCATCCAATACCAAACGATGATTATGGTGACTCAAACATGTCTGTTTACAGAAAACAGAAACTTGAGGACACAGGGAAAACTGTAATGTATATGTCCCTACCATCTGAAGGTAATGTAAGACTTACCATTGATAAGCCAGTACCTTTAGATTGGACCGTTGATGGTGTTATTGATTCATTTGAAAAAAATAAAGTTATGGGTGTAAGTAGTATATCCCATGAGTTAAAACATGAATATGATGATTTTAAACACCCAATAGGTAGCCCGTCACACGTGGCCAACTATCAATCGAAAACTCATTTTATGAATTTCCCTGTAAGGGCATTACAAAGACTTTTTTATGATTTATACTATATGGATAAGGTTGAGAATTTAGTAAGACCAAGTGAGTTATATGCGAAGTTAATGTCTAAAGGTATTAAAAAGTCTCAATTCTTAGATTACTTTAGAGACGAATATTCACACATAATGGATGCGATGAAATTCAATACTGAAGATTTAATAAAGGAGTTATACGAAAATATAGACGAGGTCGATGAACTTCTTAGAAATGTGGATGATTTAGAAGTTGATGTGGATGATATGACTGACGAAGAAAAAGTTAATACTTTATTAAGAATTGCATATGTTAGTTATGGTAATATGAGTGGTGAAAGACTAAAATATCAGTTAGTAAGTAATCCATTGGAATTATTATTTGGTTTAGGTGGTAGTAAAGAACCTTACTTTCAAAAACATATTAATAAAGTTACGAAATATTCTGAAAACCCAATAGGTTTTTATAAAGATATTGAAAAGACTTTAAAAAATACAGGTAGGAAAGTTATTAAAAAAATGGCTAAGGTATACTCACTTCTACCTGAATAAAAAAACCCCTCCGAAGAGGGGATTTTTTTAGTTTGACCTCATAAATTTAACTCTTCTACCGTCACTATAAAGAACAACATAAACTTTATTTGGTTCTATGTAATCCACATTACGTCCCAACATATCATAATACCCAACAACCGTTACATTTTTTAAATTTTCTTTGGTGATGGTTTTAGTTGATGTCGTTTTAAATGGTTTACAGATGTCCAACTTATGAATGGTAAATGTATCAATACCAGTACACTTATTAAAGTAGGTTGTTGTCACCAAGTAACGTCCCGAATCTCTGAATTCATGTTTCCATGTACGTTGGGATTCTTCATTATATGCTTCATAATCTTCAAATGTGTATTTGTTGTATAACTCAACATAAGTAACTTCATCCCACTCTTTCTCAGTCATTGATTTGATGTAATCGTCTGCTCTCCAAACCACATGGTAATACTCCGTACAAGTATCACCAAAGTTAGTCATCCCAAACTCATACATACGACAGTTCTTAATATTGGGTTTATAATCTAATTTAACATTACCAAAGATTGTAATGTCAACTTCAAGAGTTAACATCGTATCACATTTCTCACAAACATTCACAACGTTTAATCTCATCTGATACTTACCTTTAACATAAAAAGCAACACCAGTTCTACCACCCCAATCCTCTAAAGTGTCAATACGTTTTAATTGATAGTCGTAGGCGGTAAAAAAGTATCTCCAACAATCGTCCATATCCATGTTGGTTCTAAAATACATCTCATTACCCTGTTGGGCAAACTTTTCGAATGTGATACCTGAGAAATCACATTTGGACCATCCTGTCATTGAAGTAAACAAAATGGTGAGTAATAATACTAATTTTTTCATGACCACAAAAGTAGTGATAACTACATAAAAGGACAATCATAGGAGTGTCATAAAATAAAAAACCCCTCCGAAGAGGGGTTTTGGCAACCTAATTAAGTTTACTATATTATGGGAGCAGTAGTAAACCAATTTGGTATCTTTCGATTTTTCCATTTTGAAAAAGAAACCTTTTCGCCATTATAGTAGTTTCTATATGACTCAACAACAGATTTTACTTTATATTGGTCGGGCATTGCCTTTGCAGGTTCGGTAAATCCTTTGTCAGTAATATTTGGTTTGTGTTCAATACACCACTCAATTACATCCTGAGATTTATGTCTTTTACCATAACGGTAGGTATACTCTTTTGATAGTTCAAGACCCAACTCACATAACCACAAATAGTTGGTTAAACTTTCCCGAGCCCATATGGAACAGGGATGATTTTTGTGAGATAACTTGTAGGGAACTTGGTGGGTTACTTGGTGGGTCATATGATGAACACCACAAAGAAGTTGTGCAGTTTCCAATATCATCTTAACAACGTGCTTGTCGTTATGATACTCCGCACACTTTTTAACGTCCCAGTCCAATACAAATATATTCATACCCCAAATATAAAAATTAAATTAGAAATTTCAAAATCTTTTCTTTCTTTCCTGATTGTTTAATACCCTCCCAATCTCTTGGGGTCCAAACAAAGTTTTCTAATCCCCAATCTCTGTCAAATGGACCGTAACTACTAGCCTCAACTTTTGTACCCATATGTAAGTCATCTACTGCAACCCAATGAGTAACTTCTGGATGGTCTCGTAACCATCTTTTAATTTCAAAGTGTCGCTGTTGCTCAAGGTCATCCTGCCGACTCCAAGGAAACTCTCCATGGTCTTTAATAAAATCCTCTTCTAACCAATTAGTAAAATGAAACTTTTCGGTGATATCAATCGGTCTCTTTATAATACCCTGAGACTCATAGTAGTCACCTAATTCTTCAAGATTCGCATGAAATCTCCAATCTGATGATACTACTATCTCAGCTCCTGTTTCTTCGATGATTTCGTTTAACACCTTAACGGCTTTTTTATCGAAATCATCAAAACGATATTCAAGTGGGATTTCTCTTCCACGCATAGATAATTTCATTCCACCCCACTCTTTTTGTTTTTTGTGACGTGAACCCCAATTGTTTGCGAGACATATTACACCATCATTATCCAAAAATATTACTTTCATCTTACATATCTATTAACTTCATCAACACAATTACAACGACTCAAACCATAAACATTTGCATTTGAACCATTGACTGTCACATACTCAACCTCACCTTTATCATTAAAGGTTTCACAACTATAATGCAAACATTGTTTTTCACATGATGTTAATGAACTACATAATAACCAACCTAAAGCGATTCCTGCTAACAAATGAAGGAATCTTTCATACCATACTTTTTTCATAACCATTTATCTTTTAAAACTTTATCCCAGTAACAAATTGTTTCTTTTTTACCATTACCGTAGCTTGAAGTCCAAACCTCAGGGTTGATTTCTTTTGCTAATTTGATTCGTGTTTTTGTACTTAAATCTTTATTGGTATCATTTACATATGTTAACCAACAAACCCAATAATGTTGAGGATTAGGTACCTCTAACATTATTGCAATTTGCCATTTAAAAAATACAAATGAAAGAAGAGGTCCCCATTCAAATCGGTAATCAGTGTCGGTCCATTTAGTCTTATAACCCAAAGATACGAAATCAAAACCAATCTTTTTTGGAACCGGAAATTTATAATTCTTTTTCTCTTCGCATAGTTCTTCAATTGTTGGAATTACTTTAGGGGTATTACCATACTTTTCGTTAGATTCATTCCATCGTTTTCTTTCCTCAATTTCTTTTTTAGCACTATCAATTAACATTTGTTTGGTTGGTTTCACCCATTTCCGTGGATAGAAATAAGGTGTACCAATTGCAATCTTACCAAAGTACCATTTTAACTTTGGTCTTTTGAAAGGTGAATTAAACACCTCCAAGAATTTTAATCTGCGTAATAGTTCCATGTCTTTATTTTTTTTTAGTAGTGGGCCCTGCAGGGTTCGAACCTGCGACCTAATGATTATGAGTCATTTGCTCTAACCGACTGAGCTAAGAGCCCCTTAATTCAAAAACAAAGATATTAAAATTATATCATTAAAACAAATTTAATTATATATTCTATCGTGTGTTCATTAACTAATATTGACCTATATTGAAAATTATTATCATCCAAAATTGATTTTATCTTATTGTCAAATGATAAAGACTGTTGGTAATCTTGAAATCTACCTTCATCTTGAAAGTCTTCAGGTCGGTTAAGAAATAAATTTATGTTATCGTATTGATTAAAAACATCAATAACCATTTTATCAAAATAGTCGTTATATAGAGATGCGGGATACTCATTACCGTATCCATTTTTATATGCTAATGATAATAATATTGGGGAGTCTAATATGATGTAATCAACCTTACCGTATGAACGAACAATACCTCTATGTTGATTTGCAAAAATGTAAAGTTGGTCATTTATTTGTGAAGTATTATCTTCCCACGCCACTTGTTTTGGGAATTCATATGGATTATCACAAGAAATGTTTAATCTTTTTAATTCATAGAAAAGTCCTGACGCTATGGTTGATTTACCAGCACCAGGACCTCCAAATAAATTTATAATTTTTGTTTCTCTCATTATACGAATTGAAGATAAATCGCGTAACCAATTGTACCTAAAAATAATATAGTGTAGCAAATACCCACAATCTTATATGAGTATTCTACTTGTTCTCTTTTTTTTCCTTGATAGTCTTTTGGGTTATATTCCATTACACAAAGAATTTAGAAACAAAAAAAATAGTAGTAAACCAAATAAGGACCATAATTAACTCAATATTTTTATTAAAAAACTTTTTCATATCTACATATAAAACTAATAAAAAATAAACAAATAACCAAGTGTAAACTGCAACTTTTTTCATTTATTTTCAAAATACTTTACCATTATATGGCCACTTTTGTAATTTGTGGCCAATGGAATATCATGAACATCACAAAGTCTCATTAACATTTGTACATCAGGTTCGTGGGGATGTTTGTCTAATGGGTCTCTAAAAAAGAAAACCCCATCAATTTCACCACGAGTAACCATTGCACCAATTTCTGCATCACCACCTAAGGGTCCTGAGGCCACGGCCTCCACTTTATCTACACCTGCATGTAACATTTTCTTACCTGTTGTTCCTGTGGTGACAATATTAACATCTTCACGGTTAAAAAAGTCTAATCGTTTCATGACAAATGCCACCATATCTGATTTTTTCCCATCGTGGGCAATTAGTGCTAATTTCATGAGAATTTTTTTACTTCGTACTTAGAGTTATGTGTCGTGTTTGCTTGAAATAGTTCAGCAATTGCTTGTGCTTCCTCATGTGTATTAAATTCCATAGGAATACCCTCAGAGTCGTTGACAATGACTGTGTGTTTATTGTCGGATGATTTTTTTAAAATTACGTATGCCATATTAGTCCAATTTTAAACCATCATTGTTTATGATTTCATACAACTTTTCACGAGACTTTTCATATGCTTCGTAAGCACCTTCTTTATAGTCCTCATCAGACATATATTTGTATTGAGCCCTTAACCACTGGTCAAGTTCCCACATTGCCAATTTCCACTTTGTACCATTAACTGCATCTTCAAATGATGAACGGTCATCGTTTTCTGCGTCAAAATCAAATTCTAATGTTGCTTTCATAGTACAAATATATAAAAAAAAATCTCGTAAAACAACAAATAAATACGATTAAATCTTTTGGTATATTTTAACATCCTTAATTAACATAAAAGATTCTTTAGAACTGATACCTTCTATCTGTTTAATACCGTGGTTTAATATTACGTTCTGAAAGTTAGAGTTATCTTTTAATAATTCTTTATTATCACAAACTTGAACTAACTGACCGTCAAAATAAAACTTTATAAAATCCTCAGTCCAATGAACAACATATTGTACGAATCTTTTATTAGCGTCCTTAACAAATATATTAGGTGCTCCATAATCTTTTTTAGTGTTATTATCCGTCCTACCCCAATGGATGTTAGGTCTAATTTTAATATCTTCAGAATCATCTTTAGTATAAGATTCGAAAACATCAATTTCAGGTGGCCAACTTTCGTTACCCGATAACCAAAAAGCTGCCCATTGTGATGTATCTGTAGGTATTTTAATATTTGACTCAAACCAACCAAACTTAAATGGTTGTTTTAAGAAAATTAAACCCGCTGACCAATCAATAGTAAATTCGTCAGGCAGGTCATCTTTTTGTTGCCATATTGGTAATTCACTCTTATTAAATGTTCTTGGTTTTTTTCTTAATTCTAAAACAAGTCCGTCAGGTGATGTGTAAACACAACTACTATCTTTAGGCCAGTATTGGTACAAATTATTTGGATGAAATTCTCCCCATGGTTGAGAAATTCTCCACTCTTCAGATAACTTTACTGTGTTAAATTTATCCTCAAATACTAATTTATAATTGTTTGGGGGGTGTACTTTTCTTTCGTCATTTATTGGTTTACGAGAAGTTAACCAAGCTTTAAATTGTAGATAAAAATTTAAAAGGTTGTTTTTTAAAGACCTTCTTAAGTAATGTTTAATTAACATGATAGTTTAAATTTTGTCGGGAAGACAGGACTCGAACCTGCGGCCTCCTGGTCCCAAACCAGGCCATCTACCAACTGATGTACTTCCCGTTACTATAAATGTAGTATATATGTTTTAAAAGACAAGTGGAGGATACCGGATTCGAACCGATGACCCCTTGCGTGCAAGGCAAGTGCTCTAGCCAACTGAGCTAATCCCCCATGCCGAAACCGCTACGAATAACGGTTTCTTTACTCCTTCTCCACTTACCCCTTTCGGG
>Ga0099848_1000116_pt1 | contig 32336 bp, 54 predicted proteins | sample CB_VirMetaG_3_FD_78179 | JGI IMG/M metagenome (GOLD analysis project Ga0099848, IMG submission 78179) | Freshwater to marine saline gradient viral communities from Chesapeake Bay - CB_1508_1S Viral MetaG | ecosystem: Environmental > Aquatic > Marine > Coastal | place: USA: Chesapeake Bay...
CTGCCTGGCCTGGGGCAGGTTGCTGGCGCCGCTGGTGATGAAGCTGGCGGCCTCGAGTGGTGGCAGGTACCTCATGGCGCCTCCTCGACCCAGCGCGGGCTGACCAGGTAGTAGCCTTCCGGCAGGGGCACGGCCTGCCCTGACAGCTGCCAGGTGCCATCGGCCTGCAGCGTGTACAGCCTGGCCTTGGCACCAGGGCCGATGCGGGCGGGCGCGGAGTCACCCACCAGCACCACCCTGGGTGCGCAGCCAATCGCGCACGCGCTGGCCAGCAGCGCGCATGCCGTCAATGTCCTGCTTCGCGTCTGTGGCAACGGTGCCTCTCTCCATGCGTCGGGCAACCCAGTCAAGCAGGGCCACGGCAAGAGCGGCCACGATGCGCTCAAGCATCGGGTGCCGTGGCGCCAGCCTGCTCGCTGGTGACCTGGTTGTCTCTTGCGGCCAGCAGGCCGATGCCCGCAATCACGGCAGCGGCTGCGGTGCCCCAGTCTGCCATGGTGGTGGGGTCGCCGTCCAGCTCGGCCATGAGCACGGTGGCCAGGGCTGCGACGATTGACAGCACGCCTGTGACGGTGGTGCGCCAGCTCTTCTGCATTGGTGTCTCCTGCCGCTGTGCGGCTGTTATGCCGGATCTGCCCACCAGCTCACGGCACCTGCCGTGAACGCCAGGGTGGCCTGGTCGAGCCGGATGATGCCGACATCGACGGGCTGGTTGCTGGGCAGCGTGATGGCGCTGTTGGTGTCGCCCGTCGGGTGCAGCGTGATGGCTGCCGACGAGTTGAACAGGGCCAGCCTGTGAGGCTCGTCAATGTTCGCCTGCAGCACGGGCGACTGCGTGGTGGTGATTGAGATTGAGTTGATCTTGATTGCCATGTGAACCTCATAAAGGAGCTGGTGCTGGTTTCGTGCCTCCACTCCCGCCGCCAGCTGCCGCGCCACCTGCGGGCATGGTGCCAACCCACCTGCCCAGCATGCGCATGTGTCTCTTGGGCGGTTCTGTCCACAGGCTAACCTCGCCGCTGAAGACCGTGACGCCCACAAGGTCAAGCTGTGCCAGGCCCAGCCGCATCACCTGTCCGCTGGGCAGAATGATGCTGGTGGGGCCAATGGTGATGATGGCGTTGCCCGACGCATGCACCGATAGCAGCTCGGAGCTACCCTCCGGCGCATTGGTGAACGGGCTACCCGTGGCGCTGATCTTGGTGTAGTACGGCATCAGCGCCCAGCCTCCAGGCGCTCGATGCGCTCACGCAGGTGGTCAAGCTCGCGCTGGGCGTTCGCCTGCCCGCTGGCGCTGGCCACCTGGGCCTTCGTCAAGTCCTGCACAATGTTGGCCAGCTCCTCAACACGCACCGTGTTGACCGTGAGGCGCTCGTCGCGACGGCCTGCTTCGGCGCCGAAGTACGCCATGCCGCCCACTATGCTGCCCAGCTGCACCAGGTTGATGACGCGGTCAACGGTGACGGTCATAGCACCGTCTCCGCTCTTGCCCGCACCAGCTCCTCGGCCAGGTCTACGAGTCGGTCGAGCCGCACGGCTAGCACCCATCGCGTGTCACCGTCCTCTCTGTACAGCGTGACAGGTATGGCACCGCCTGGTGCGTCATGTTCGGCCTGCCGCAGGTAGTCCATGGCGGCAATGCGGCGCCGCCTCTTGACCTCAACATGCACCTGCCCAGGCACCGTCACAATGTCGGGGCTGTCCGGCCCACCACGGTGCTGGCAGCCACGATGCGACAGCAGGCCCGTGGCCTGCAACCAGGCGGCTGCAGCCTCGCGTTCACCGTTGGCACCCTTGCGTCGGGCATTGGTCATGCCCCCAGTCTATCGGCCAACCTAGGCCACCAATGCAGCAGCGGCGCCCTTGTGAGGCGCCGCTGTGAAAGGCGCTGGCGTGCGGGTGCGCACGCCAGCGCCCAAGAGGATAGATGCGGGTTATGCCTCGGGCGGCGGCTCGAGGTGTGGGCGCATGCTAGGCCGAAACTCCACCAGCCACGCATAGGCGTCACGCCACGCGGCCACATGCTTGGCGCGCTGGGGCGCGTCGGCCTCGAGCCGCATGAGCTGCTGCTTGGCCCAATGCAGGCGGCGCACGGCCACCTCGGTGCGGCGAATCAGGGTTGCCAGCCTCACGCCACCACCTCCACCACCTGGTTGCGCGTGATGAACCAGCTGCTGTCGCACATGGCGCCAACGCCACAGACCCACAAGCTGACGGTGGCATCAGCGTCCAGGGCCAGCACGCGGCCCTCCAGCACGGTGCCATCGGTGTGCGTGAACCGGATCAGGCTGCTCTCGCGGAGGGTGGTAGGCTTGCGCATGGCTGACTCCTGTGTGCGGCTCGGCGCCGCGTGCCTGGCCCCAGCATGGGGCACGGGTACAGCCTACCTGCCGCCTGCCTGGCGGTCAAGAGGCTTGGCCATGGATTCGGCGCGGGTGCCCACCAGCTGCAGCCAGCCCTGCCGTTCTCGCCAATGCAGCAGCCGCCAGGCGTGCAGGTGCTGCCCCACCATGGCCTGGCTGCAGCCCATAAGCTGGGCCAGCTGGTCGCTGCCCAACGGCAGGGGCGGCAGCTCGGCCAGGCAGCCAGCCAGGGTGCTGCTGTCATGCCGTTCGGTGTGGTCGTAGCCGCAGGGCGGCACCAGCGACCTCCATGCCTGCAGCACATGGTGCGCCCCCACCGTGGTCACAGCGCGCCCACAGGCCGCGCCTGCGCCGCCACGCACACAATGCGCGCGCGCCCTGCGGCGCCTGCACGGGTGCGCCCTGCGGGCACAATGGCGCCCGCCTTGCGCAGCTCCCCGCACCGTTTCCACCAGCAGCTGGTGGCTGGCAGGTCTGCCAGCTGTGCCGCCTCCTCGTCGGTCAGGCCGTCGCTGCCTGCCAGCTCATACTGGCGCAGCAGCAGCTGGTGCGCTGGCGTGGTGCAGGGCAGGCTGTCTCCGGCAGCCTGGCTGGTGGCGTGCCCGTTGCGGCGTGCCCTGCCCATGGTGGCCCACAATGGCAGGTCAGTCATCCTCACCCTCCTCAAGCTCGAGTTCCCCCAGCTCGAGCTGCAGGGCTGACCAGCGCTCCTCATTCAGGCACGGGTAGACCTCGAGCCGCTCGGCCAGCCTGTCGGCAACCTGCAGCTGCTTGGCTGCATCGCTGGCAATGGCCACCCACTCAACCCAGCCGCACAGGAAATGATTCTCCCGCACGACGGTCACAGCCTCACCGTCCTCGCCGCCAAGCTCCTCGAGCTGCACCTGCCAGTTCGATAGCTCCAGGCTGTCGCTGTCTCGGCTCCGGCCAACGGGTGCCACATAGTGGCCTTCCCAGGTGGCGCCGTGGTAGTAGCGCGGCATGCTCCACAGCCGCAGCCTGGCTGGTGTGTATGCGTTGCTCATCGGCAGCCCCCCACGCACCGCGTGCCACGCTCGACTGGCGTGCCGCAGTCTTTGCAGCGCGGCCTGTCCGGCCAGCCCAGCGTCTCACGCGCCACCTTTGACAGCTCGTCCCGCCCTTCGCACACGCCGAAGTCGACGCTGTCAGTACCCCACGGCAAGCAGTCAACGGTGGCAATCTGCTCGAGCCCCTCGCGCAGGTGGTCGCACAGGTCTAGCGCTGCCTCGAGTGCGTTGGCCGCCTCGCGCATGCGCAGCTGCGCCTCGCGCAGGTCGCTGATGTGCTGGCCCTGCCATTGCCTCATCTTCGCCACCAGCTTGCGGTGCGCAGCCGTGGTGTGGCGCGTCACCTTGCGTGCAGCCGCGCCTGTCTTTGTGTCACCTGGCATTGGTCGCCTCCTGCCGCCCTTGCGGCATTGGAACCCGTTCGATGCGAATGTCGCGCGGCAGGTCAATGGCCAGCCGGATGGTGCCGTCCTTGCGGCGGCTGACATGCAGCACGCCGATGGGCACGCCATCGCGCGACAGCACCACCTGCTGCTCGTCCTTGACTGTCACCACTAGCATGTGCCACCTCCTGCCCCTGTAGCGCCGCCGCCCCCACTCTGACGGTGAGCAGGGGCGGCGGCAGGGGAGGCCAGCGGGTTGCCGCTGCTGGTGCTGGCCGCATCATGCGACGGTGCCTCGACACCAGCGGAGTCGGCGCCAAGTGTACCAGCCCTGCGCGGCCATTGATAGCCGTGCCCTGCCCTGGCCTGCAGCTCGGCGGCACGGTCAACCAGCACCGCCAGCTCCTCAATGAGCCGAAGGTCAGGCACAAGCAGCTCGGTGCCCTCTTGGTCACCGTTGTCGCTGCAGGCGTTCAGCTCGCTTTCGACTGCACCCATTGCCGTGTTCAGCGCCTCTGCGAGCATGGCCACCTGCCTGCCGTCAACCTGCAGGCACAGCTCGACCACGCGGCCACGCTGCAGCAGGCGGAACCCTGTAACCTCGAATGCACTCATGGCTGCCAGCCCTCCGGCATGGTGCATCGCGCCAGCACCATGAGCGCCTTCGAGTCGCTCCAGTCCTGCACGCGCGCTGGCAGCTGCGCGCTGCCCAGCATGCGCATGGCACGCAGGCTCTGCACCGCCTGCGCCACATTGGTGCGCGGCTGCGTGAGCAGCCATGCACGCGCAGCCTCGGCCTCGGCCTTGCGCTCGTCCTCCTGCCGTGCGCGACGGGTTTCAGCGCTCTCTGCGCGTGGCGCCGCCTGGCTGGAGCCGCTGTTGGCGATGCGCCTGTAGTGCTCGAGCAGGTCAGCCAGCCGGAACACGGTGCTGCTGTCCGCGCACCTGTAGCTCTCGACTGCTGCGTTCAGCCAGTCCATGCGCAGGCTGGACAGCCTGTTGGCAATGAGCGCACGCTCCGCATCGGTGGGCTGGTACTTGGGCCACAGGCCCGTGATGCGCTCACGCACCGTTGCCCAGGTTGGGCGGTCTTCGGTCACAGCCATGCCTTTCCTCCCTTGCGCGGCGCGCGCACACTCTTGTCTTCTCTACTCTCCTCTTCTCTAGGTGTCCGCTCTGTATTCCCGCCTGCCGCCTTCCGCTTTCGGTGGTTGCTGACAGCTCGAGCGACCTGCGCCCTGTGCTTGGCGGTCTGTCCGTTATGCTCACCGTAACGCGGCAGCATGACGCCATTGTCGCTCACCTGCAGCCAGTCGAGCTGCTGCAGCGCGGCGCTGAAACCGCCCTGCCCCACAAGCTCGTCCACCGCCTTGGGCGACACCAGCGTCAGCAGGCCGTCCGTGCTGTGCATGTCCGCATAGCTCCACAGGCGCACCAGCATGCCCACCGCGTGCGGCACATGCACGGCCAGCTCGGTGGCCAGCCACAGCACGCGCGGGTCTTCGTGCAGGTTCGTCCTCACCTTGATCCAGCTACTCATGCGTCGTTCCTTTCTTCCTTGAGCTGCTGCCACAGCCGCCCCACGCACAGCATGGTGCAGGCGGCATGCACCGCAACCAGGTTGGCGTTGAGCACCACGCAGCCAGCGTCGGCTGGCGGGTTGGCAAGTATCCGCGTGTGGCGCAGGAACTCGACCATCTCTTCGTGGGACATGCCCAGCAGCCAGCTGCGGAGGTGGGCCTCTTCCTGGTCAACTCCGGCCACAATCTGCGCCTCGTCTTTGTTCATTGCCTGCCTCCTCTCAAGCACCTGACGGCCACCACGAACCGCACGGCGCGGCGCACCATGTCGAAGCGGAGGTCAGGGCACAGCTGCTCCCACAAGAGTTCAATGGCGTCCAGCTCCTCCGGCTCGAGCTTGAGCGCCCTGCACAGCCGCGCGCGCGGCACGCCTGCTGGCGTACACATGAGGTCGAACGCAATGCCCGCCTGCACGAATGCCGCAGGCAGCCCAGCCTCGTCACCCAGGGCGCGCCCTGCCTCGAGCGCCTCGGCCAGCCGCACGCGGCCAGCCCGTGCGCCCAGGGCGGTGCGGAGGGCTGCGCCCTCCACACCACCCTCGGCCAGCGTGGGTCTGCCATTAGAACGGCAGCTCATCGGCCACCTCCTCCGCAGGCGCCAGCGCCTTGATGCTGCGCATCACGGGCGTGAGCTCACCACGCATGATGTACTCGACCTCGGCCATGCCGCCTGCCAGCGGCACCACCTGGATGCACATGGCATCAGGCACCACCACCTGCCGCACACCCGTGGGGCCGTCGAGCGTTGCCACCGTCCAGTCTCGGCCACCGTGGGTCTGCTTCTCGAGCTGCTGCACGCACACCTGCTCACGCACCAGCTGCTCCGCTTGCGGAGCCTGCGGCGCCTTGAGCTTGGCGTTGAGCTGCTCGAGCTGGCTGGGCGCCGCGCGCGGAGCCGGAGGCTGCTGCCTGAACCCGACGCTGGGCGGCTGCCCCTTGGGGTCATCATTGCGCCTGTCCATGCTGCCGTCCTCGTCCTCGCGCGGCAGCAGCAGCAGGTCACGCAGGAAGTAGCCCATGCTGGTGGTGAGCGCGCCAGCCAGCGCCTTGTCGACCGGACGGCCCTTTTCCACCACCACCAGCCAGGGGCATTGGAAGCTCATCACGCTGTTGCTGGCAGGGTGCTGCAGCAGGAACTCGCTGGCCACGGTCTGCCCGTCAGGTGACAGCTCCCACCCAATGCGGCTGAAGACCAGGCCCGCGCCGTGCAGCGCCTGGCGGCACGCGGCAATCATGCCCTCGGCGCTCGTGTAGCTGTACTTGTGGAACTGGTTGCGCGCATCCTTGCCCACGCCATTGATGCTGGCCTGCGCCACCAGCAGCGCGCCTGCCAGGCTCTGCGGCACCTCGAGCGCTGGTGCCTGGGTTGGCTGCGTGGTGTCGGCCTGTCCGGCCTGCTTGCGGTTACTCGCCATCGTTGACCTCCTGTGTGGTGAATGCCCACTCGGGCATGAGCAGCGTCTGCACCGTCGAGCTGTAGCCTGGCCAGGTGTCCTCGGCCTGGCACCGCGTGAGCAGCTCGAGCAGCCTGGGCAGCGTGGCCTCCTCGCGCACCAGGTCTGCGTGGTGCAGGTGGTACATGGCTGCGCAGTAGGGGCGCTGCTTCTCGACTGCCACCAGCACGGTGGGGCTGTCCCAGCTGCCAATGCCGTTGACCAGCATGAGCCGTCGGTAGAACGCCATCTGCAGCAGGTAGCCGAAGTCCACCACGGAACGGGTGAACGCACGCGGGCTGGCCGATTGGCAGGTCTTCACATCGACCAGCAGGCCGCTGGTTGAGTTACACGCATCGATGCGCGCCTTGCACGGGTAGCCGTCCACCTCGCCTGTCAGCACCACCTCGCGCATGTCGCACTCGCGCAGCAGCGTGGCCGTGCTGGTGCGGGCAATGCCACGCGCCATGCCGTTGACCATGGCGGCGTCGATGTGCGTGAGCGCCGTCTGCCCCTGCGCCTCGCACCGCGTGGTGAACTCCTCCCACGCAGCGCGCCCCTCCTTCGTTCGGCGGTCGACCTGCGGCGCCACCGCGTAGCGCTGGTCGTACAGCTCCGGCTCCAGCACAGCTGTGTGCAGCGCGCGGCCCACCCGCAACGCTTCGGTGTCGACTGGCTCCTGCATGCGCGCCTGCAGGTGCGCTGGCGTCTGCCTCGCCAGCACCTTGAGCCAGCTGGCCCTGGTGCCAGGCAGCGCCTGGTACTCCTCGTCTGTCATGCCACGGTGAATCATGCTTGACTCCATGCGGCTCGGCGCCGCCACCCCATGCGCAGAATGCGCAGGGCAGCCTGCCGCGCACCTGGTGCGCGGCAGGTTGGCCCCAGTCACTCCGCAGCCTGCTCGTCGCGTGGTTCCTGAATGAGGTGGTCAAATACCTCGTCCCAGTCCACATCATCGAACCGCTCGGCGTCGGGCGTCAGGTAGTGCAGCGGCTCACCGCTCATGTCCGGCAGGTACCAGCACCGCAGCTCCATGTCTGCAATGGCGTCCTCCAGCATGCGCCGCAGGTCTTCCCCGCCCTTGATGCCCTTGTGGTCACGCCGCCACTCAACCAGCTCGCAGCCCCAGTCCTGATCCAGCCACAAGGCCAGGTTCCAGGTGGCCCTGTTGCTCCAGCCATTGTACTTCTCGGTCTTCATTGCCTGACTCCTGCACGGCATCGGCTGCCGTAGGCCATGCGCCAGGGTGGCGCAGCACCACCATAGGGCATGGCTGGCAGCCTGTCAAGTACGGCAGGCGCCTGTAAATCGCACGGGTTACCTGCTTGACACAGGTTGCGGCTGCTGTACAATGTGCCCGTGCCCCATGCTGGGGCACGGCCACGGCAGCCGATGCCGTACAGGAGTCAGCGACATGCACAAGCACACGACGCACACGATCAACGGGAACACGGGCTACACGCAGGTCAGCGCCGTGGTGGTGAACGAGCGCTACCAGGAGCGCAGCGAGGTGGCCCGCCTGTGGGCGCTGTGCCATGAGCTCGACCGCGAGGCCGCGTGCAGCTTCGAGGTGTGCGACATGATGCAGGCGTGGCTGCCTCGCGACAGCCACTACATGGTGGCGCAGCTCGATGCCATGACGCACCTGCTGGTCGACACGCGCACGGGCGTGGTGGTCATGCGCGCAGAGGGGAGCCGCTGACCATGGCGCGCCACACCAACCTACTGGCTGGCATGTTCGCCATCACGCCCACGCAGCCTGGTGCCATGAGGCACGACTACTGCGTGCGGGTCTACCAGCGCCCGCGCGGCGCTGACGGCAGGTTCCTGCCGGACGGCTGGCGCGTGCTGCGCAGCGCCTGGGAGAGCAGCATCGAGCACGCGCAGCGCAGCCTCGCGCGGCACGGCGAGCTCACCGCGAAGCAGCGCGCCACCATCACGGCGCACCTCATGCGCTGTGACGAGCATGGCGTGTGGCTGCAGGTGTCGGAGGTGGTTGTCTTCGAGCGCTACGGCCAGGAGGTCGCATGACCAGCACCAGCACCATGACCGTGCAGCTCCGCACCACCAGCCAGCTGGTGCAGGCTGACCAGCTGCTCGAGCTGCTGCCTGGCCAGGCGTGGCGGGTGGTGGCAGCCGTTGGCCATGACCACCTGGCGCCGCAGGTACTCGAGGCGGCGCGTGCCTGGCGGCGCGACGGGCGCACCCTGCTGGTGCCCAGCGGCACGCAGGTGGCCGCGTTGCTGCTCGACCTGGCGCGTGACCTGGCCGAAGACCTCGAGTCGCACGGCGCCTGCTCCCTGGCTGACCTGCTGGCTGATGCCTGGTGGTACCATCAGCGCGACGGGCGTTGATCGCCCTGGCCACTCCCTGCAGCGCCCTGTGCTTCGGCATGGGGCGCTGTTATGTTGGGGCCATGCCCAGCCGCCAGCCCGTGCCGCAACCACAGCCACGCGGCGCCGTGTGGAACGACGCTGCCGCCCGCCAGGCCCAGCTCCGGCTGGCCCTTTCGCTGGCCATTGTGCAGGGCGCCCAGGGCGGCCCCCAGGGCGCCGCGCTGCGCAGGGCGGCCATGGTCGCCCTGGGCGTGCCCAGCGCCGCACGCGGGCGGCTGGCCGCCCTGCACGCCAAGGTGGCGGCAGCGGGTGTGCTGCGGGCGCGGGCGGCAGCCTGGCAACAGCCTGGCGAGGGCACGCCCACCCTGGCAGAGCTTGATGCCCTGACGCTGGCGTGTGACCTGGAGCGCCAGCCGCATACCAGGAAATGGCTGGTTGGCATGCGCGCCACCCTCGAGGCCAGCATGTACGGGCGCCCTATGAAATGAGCGCGTCGTTGATGCTTGGCGTGCCGCTGTTGGGCAGCACCAGCCCCTTGCCATACATGTCGAACATGCGGTCGAACGCCACATTGAAGTCGCCTTCGGCGTTGTTCGTCTTGACCAGCCGGAGGTTGTCGTTCACCACGAAGTCGGTGTCGCCAGCCAGCACCACCAGCGCCTCGCCGCCTGGCGCGATTTGCCGCATCTCTGCCAGCACCACCTCGTCCACATACATGCTGTGACCGTTGCTGACTGCGGTGGTGAGCTCCACCACCGCGTACACGGTGGACGGCAGCGACAGCGGCGCCCTGAAGGTGACGGTGCTGCGCGTCCAGGTGGCCAGCGCTGTGTAGCTGACGGTGGTGCTGGCGCCCGTGATGACCGTGCCCGCTGCGTTCTGCAGGCTGACGCGCACCACGCCCGTGGTGGCGCTGCCATCGGAGCGCCCCACGAACGACAGCACATACAGGCGGTCTGCAACCAGGGTTCCCGTGGTGCCGTCGGCTGTGCCCAGCTCCTGCCGGAGCTTCGTGAGCGTTGCGCCGTCGCCATCGAACCGCAGGCTGCTGGCGCCCCTGTAGACCACGCTGGTCTCCTCACCGAAGTCCGTGCTGGCGGCTCCCGTGGTGGCAGCCCAGCCGTCCGGCAGGTCGCTGGTGAATGCGTCGAATCCGCTGTTGCGCAGCTGGTTGGAGTAGCGCGGCCCGCTGTCAACGCCAGCATGCACGCTGGGCATGCGCATGCGCACGCCACTACCCGCAGGGAACCTGTAGTCCAGGTTGGGGTAGGCGCTGAACCCACGCAGCTCGAAGACCTCTTCGCCGCTGCGAATGGCGCCATCCTGCGCGTCCTGCACGCACCGCACCTCGAGGCGCTCGGTGCGCACATTCGGATACTGGGTGCCTCCGGCGCTGAACGCCAGCGGCACAAGCTCGGACGCCACGAGCGTACCCGTGCCCGTGTTCGAGCCGCCCGCAGCCACGCTGGCCTTCGTCACCGATGTGCGGTTCACGGTTTCGCTGTCAGCCGCCATCTCGCGCATGAGATACAGCAGCGCCTGCTCGAGCGTGCGCTCCGGCAGCACGCCTCGAGTGCTGACCAGGGAATCGGCCCAGCAGGTTTCCACCAGCGTGTCGGTGCAGGCGCGCTGCAGGTCAGCCAGTATGGCGCCCGTCTGCTGCAGGCGGGCCTCGAGGTTGGCCAGCAGCGGCGCCACCATGTACATGTCGGCATCGCTGTACTCGGCCAGCACAGCCTCGGCGCGGGTCTTCAGGTCGAGCTGGTGCGTGCGGACAGCGTCCATCATGCCGAACAGCTTGCCAAGCCTGGTGAAGAGTCCGTTGGTGCCGTCGTAGGTGAGTGCCATCTACTGCTCCTGTGTGCCTCTATCGACCAATGGCAGCGCCCTGTTCAGCGCCTGCCGCCTCTGTTCGCAGCCGCAGTCTGTGCTGCCAGTCGTGGCCTCGGCCACCTTGGCCGCCGCCCAGGCCACGCCTGTGGCGCTGGTGATGCGGTGCAGTATGTCGCCCATGCCACGGGCTGGCCCGCTGTAGTGCTGGCATGACATGCACCGCTCGGCGGTGGCCTCGCCCTGGCCAGCCGACTCGTTGCGGCAGCTGCCGCACAGCTGCCACCTGCAGAGGCTAGCCGAATGACACACTTGCGCCTCCCGTGAAATCGTCTCGCGCGATGCATGGCGAGTATGAGCTCAAATTGCCCAGCAGCACATTTGAGTTGTTGACGCCCAGGTTGCCGATGTAGTTGAACGGATTGCAGCCGCCATCGGCTGGCCCCTGGCATGGCTGGTTGGGTGCGCAGTCACCAGCCCTGAACCCACCGCTGCCAAGCAGGTCGAGCTGTATCTGCTGCGTGTTCGTGCCGTCGCCACACAGGTTGAAGCTTGTGATTTGCTGCGAGCCCGTGCCATTGCCCCGGACATTGAATGCCCAGCTTCGAGGCTTGGGGCATTGGAACCCGCATTGACACCCGAAGGTAGGGTGAGGGAAGTCACATGTGCCGCAGGTGACGCGGCTCTCGGGCAGCAGGCTGCCGCCGCCGCTGATGACCGTGCTGGTGCAGAGCCTTGGGCTGCAGTCCGTGAAGTCCTCGTTCCACACCACATCGTAGGAGTCGGACACCAGGCTGTAGTACCAGCTGCCGGACAGGTCGTAGCGCACACCTTGACCCTGACCGAACCCAGCCTGCACCAGCTGCCCTGTTGCGGTCAGGCCGATGGTGATGTGCGTGTCCCCGAAGACCTGCTCATTCGCCAGCGCTGGGTCGCAGCAGCCCAGCCCCTGCGAGATGTATGTGCCCTGCGCGGTGAGCGTGCATGTGGCAGGGAAGCTCTGCCAGTCGCTCGTGCCGAAGCAGGTCGCCTGGAAATCGTCGCAGTTGAACAGCAGCGGGCCGCCTGCGCAGCAGCAGCCGCTGGTGCGGCGCCTGCTCATCCAACCTGCTCCTCGCCATACGCTGTGAGCGTTATGGCTGATGCGGCGCTGGCGCTGGCATAGAGCCTGTCTCCCAGCGCCATCGAGATGGGCTGGTCTACGATGACCGTGCTGCGTGCGGCAATGGCCACGCTGTACAGCAGCGCATTGCCCTGCGTCGGGCTGGCCTTGGGCGGCACATGGTGGACGCTAACCGTGGCGCTGTTGGTGCTGCCGTTGCACAGCCACATGGTGCGCACCGTTGCCGTGTGCAGGCTGGGCGTCTCGTACAGGCTGGTGGCGTTGGTTGGCACCAGCTGCTGCACCAGCGGGCGTGGTGAGCTGTTGGAGCGGAAGAGCTGGTTGGTTGGGAATGAGCTCATGGCGGTGTGCAGGTTACGGTTAGCGTGTTACCCAAGCTGAAGTAGTGCAGGCCATTGGCGGTCTGACTCATCATCACCACGCAGCCATTCGCGACTCGAGCGTTGCGCTCGGTCACCAGGCCGCCAGCCGAACCGCCAGCGCCCACCACGCCATTGATCTCTGCGCCGTTGAACGCAGGGCCATAGCAGCCCGTTCCACCAGTCAGCCTGCCGCAGCGCCCGCCTGGCAGCACCGTCCATTGGTAGTCGTTCTCCTGGTTGATGCGCGCCTCGTCCCAGGCATACAGCCATTGATAGACGATGCCGTCAGTCCACGGTGTGCGCTGCTGGGCGCCCGTGATGATTGCGGGGAAGACATTGGCAGCAGGTGCAGCCACGCTCACCACCAGCCACACGGACTGGCCGCCAGGGCGCGTGAGCTGCCGGAGCAGCACCACGCTGTCCTGCGCCAGCGGGCTGGTTTCTGTGCTGCCGAAGGTGGGCGGCTGGAACGCGGGTTCAAAGTCCTGCGTGCCCTGCGCGCCGCTGCTGGCGCCACCTTCGCGCACCTGCCAGCCCAATGCCGTCAGGGGAGACTGGGCCTCGGTGGGCACCACCTCCTCCCACTCCATCAGCCCTTCGCTGGTGCTGTCCAGTATGCGCGCCAGCAGGTAGCGCTGCGGCAGCTCACCCTCGCCTGGCATGCCAAGCAGCAACGGGCGCAGCCTGTCCAGCATGCTGAACGCATCATTGAGGTGCGACCACTCGAGCCGCCCAACCTGACCTGATGTGAAGCGTGGGAAGTCCATGCTCACCAGTTCCCGCTGATGGCGTCGAAGTTACTGAACTTGGGGAACGGCTGGCGCCACAGCACCTGCTTGGCCCTGTCCTTCCCGTCGCGCTCGGCAGTCGGAATCTTGCCTGTGCTGTCTCTGTCAGGGTATTGAATCAGGTGGTAGTCATCCGCCTCCTGTATGCGGTGCTGCACCGTGTACAGGTTGACGCCCACGCGCCGGACATTGCAGCCGATGTACAGCGCCTTGCCCTTGACGATGCCGTACCAGGTCGAGCCGTTGCGCGTGCCACGGGCAGCACGCGCAGCCGTATAGATGGCTGGCGGGCCGCCCGTGCTGGCAACGGTTTCAGAGATGAGGATGTCCGTGGTCAGTCGAACCACCGACAGCGGCACACCTTGAATGTCCACCTGCTTGCCGCCCGTGATGATGTTGGCGCCCTCGACTGCGCTGACGGCTCCGCCTGTCGGGTAGATGGGGTCTTGAATCCAACGGTCAACGAAGGTGGCGCTGATGTCCAGCGTCCACTCCACATAGCCTGGCTCCGCAGGCTGGGCGCCGCCCGTGTACTCGGCGTTCCGATATGTCCACACCACCACCCAATGGTCTGTGCCAGGCTCACGCGAAATGGCGTAGCTCTGCGCATACACATCAGTCTCGTCGGGGAACAGGTCGCCAGCCTCCGGCAGGTGCCACGGCTCAACGCCTGTAGACGGCACGCCCGTGCTGGCGGTGCCGAAGAGCTGCCGCACCTCGTATGGCGTCTCGAGTGCGCTGCCCATGACATTGGCGCTGTCCCACACCTTGAAGGTGCGAGTAGCCGTCACCTTGCCCTGGTCATACTGCCAGGTGCGGCTGCCCGCCTGCTCTTGGATAACGATGTTCGGAGTGGCCATTATGCGAAGCCTCCTGTGCCGCCAGCCGCCGCCATTTTTTCGGTGGCCCGCATGGTGCGCTCCTGCACCTCGCGCTGCCGGAGCTTGGGGTACGGGTCGAATGTGAACGCACCCAGGGCCGTGGTGGCAGAGCTGGTCTGCGCCACGCTATCAGCTACGGCCCTGTCCGTCTCGGCCTGCTTGGCGGCCAGCTGTTCCTCAAGCTCGTACAGGCTGGTCAGAGCCTCGCGCTCGTCCTGGGACTGCGCGTCACGCAGCCTGGCCTGGTGCTCGAGGGCACGCATGGCCTGCGCCTGCTCGAGCTGCGCAGCGCGCGCTGCCTGGGCGTCGGTGCTGGCAATGGCGTCCACATACTTCAGCTCCACCTGCCGCATGGCCAGCGCGTCCTCGAGCGCCTGCACCTTGGCCAGTTGCGACTCCTCTTCCTTGGCGGCCTGCTTGGCCGCAGCCTCGGCCTGCTTGGCCGCAGCCTCGGCCTGCTTGGCGTCCTGCTCGTCAAGCTTGTCCAGCTGTGCCTGCGCCTGCAGCTCAATCATGCGCAGCTGGCGCGCATGCCGCTCCTCAATCAGCACGCGCTCCTGGTCGCTCATCTCGCGGGCCATCTCGAACTGCAGGTCGTAGTACAGCTGCTGCGCCTTGGCCTGCGCCTCGGCAACCACAGCCGCGCGCTCGTCGCCAGCCGCGCGCACCTTGGCCACCTCCTCCTCCAGCCGCATTCTGTAGTCCGCGTTGCGCAGGGCCAGCACGCGCTCTGCCTCGGCACGCGCCTCGGCCTCGCGTTCGGCGGCCATGGTCAGCCTGCTGGCGCGGGCAGCGGCCTCCAGCTCACGCATGTGTTCAGCCGCCTTGTCGGCTGCGCCAGCCGTGGCGTCGTAGATGGCCTCGCCCAGGTCAACGAACGCACCCGCGAAGGGTATCGTCTTGAACATGTCCAGCAGCGCCTCGGGCGTTTCCTTGTCGCTGCGCAGGAACCCAGCCATGCCCTTGGCCAGGGTGGCTGCAATCATTGGCCCTGCCAGCGTGCCCATGACGCCGCGCGCCTGCTCGGTGAACTTGCCACCGAAGTCATAGCCGAAGCTCTTGCCCGCCTCGCCGCCCGCCTTGACGCTCTTGGCCTTGGCCTCCTCGAGACCCTTGTCGAGCATGCTGGTGCGCGCCGCGATGTCGATGTAGACGCTGCCTGCCAGCATGGTCAGCCCTGCTCCTGCAGCCAGCGCTCAACATAGTCTCGGCACGCATCGTCGCTGGCGTTGCTGCGCACCAGGCGCCCCTGGCGCACAATGGCAAGCAGGCCATTGAACTCCGCGACAGGCAGCCCCATCGGGTCAGGCACGGCGCCCTGCGTGTTCAGCAGGTGCGCCTCTGTCAGCCAGTCCCGCTGCCGCTCACGCCCGCGCGCGAGCGGCTCACCCATTTTCCCTCGGCGTCCGACCACTCGAACCCAAGCAGCTGCAGCGCAATGTGCGTGAGGTCATCCGGCGACAGCGCTGCCGCGATGGCCGTGGCCCGCACCTGGTCGCCCTCGAGCGCGCACAGCAGAATCTCGTAGGCGCCCTCGAGCTGGAACGCCCAGCGAATCAGCCAGCTGGTCAGCATGGCCTGCTCACGCACCTCGGCTGCGCGCCGCATCAGCTCGTCGGCAGGCAGCTCGGCGGCACGCCCATCGGCAATGGTGGCATCAGCCATGCGGCGCGCCAGCAGGCGCTGCATGCCAACCAGCTCACGCACGCACAGGGGCCGCAGCAGGAGCGGCCCGTCGGGCAGGTCTACGGGCACATGGCCGATGGCCGTCATGGCACCACCACCTGCGTGGCCGCCTTGGCAATGTCCTCGAATCTCCGGCAGTCCGTGTCACGCACCTGCGCGCGCAGGCGTCCAAGAGATGCACGCGCACGCTGTATGGCTGTGGACGGGTCGATGCTGCCAGGCGAGACGCGGCGCGCAACCACGCCACCATCATGCATGGTGAACCGCACGCACCAGTCGCGCGTGCTGGGGGCCACCAGCTGCGCGGCGAGAATGGCGTTGAACTGACTCATGTCAGGTTGGTAGACCACACCACGGTGGGGCCGTTGCTGTCGTTGAGCTCGAAGTTGAGCGTCAGGGTGGCGTCACCGTTCTTGTCCGTGTTGAACGCCAGGCTGCTGAACAGCGCGTCGAAGGTGAGGTTGGCAGCTGACTGCGAGGCCGTGCCACCGTAGCACGACAGCACCAGCGTGCCGCCCAGCTGCTTGTTCGTCAGGTCTGTGTTATTGCCGAACGGCGACCCGTCAGAATCGCCAACGGACGGCACGCCCGCCAGGCTGCCCGTGATGTCAAGCACGCCCAGGCGGCGCGTCTTCGCAGCGTGCGCGAAGCCTGTGGTGTCGCTGCTCGTGTAGGCCACATTGGCTGACCACACCTTGACATTGAGAGCGTAGTTCGAGGGCAGGTCGACCAGCCCGTCATTTCCAACCGTGTAGATGGTGGCCATGTGTGTCTCCTACAGTAGCGTGGCACGCAGCTCGTACTCGTCTTCAATCAGCCAGGCGTCATCATCCTGCTGCGGCACACCTTGTCGCCGGAGCCTTGTGGTGACGCGGTCGTGTCCTGCCAGGGTGGCCGTCCACCCATCCAGCAGCGCCTTGAGGCGGGTCTGCGCTGACGCCAGGTCACCCGTGGTATCGGCAGAATCGTACATGCGGAACAGGATGCCCAGCACCAGCTCGTAGCCCGCGCTGGTTCTGTCGCTGCGGTCTGTGGTGACCTCGTACACGCACACGGGCAGGGCGCAGTCGCTTGGCGCCTGGGTGGCGTACACGCGGCCATCAAAGACATAGGCGAACCCGCCAGCTGTGTTCGAGCTGGAGATGCGGGTGCGCAGCGCTGTCAGCACGGCCATGCTCATCCTAGCCTCGCCACCCTTCGCATGGCGCGCGCCATTGTCGGCTCGAACAGGTCGCGCACGGCCTCGATGGTGGGCTTGATGTATGGCCGCGCGCGCACCCGCCCGAAGTTCCCTTCGATGCGCGCATAGCGCACAGGGCTGCCCAGCTGCATGCCGATGCGGTCAGGCGTGCTGTACTTGCGCACCTTGGCGCCCGTCGGCCCGCCAATCTGCCAGCTGCGCCGGAGGGTGCCTGTGTTGACCGCAGGCGGCTGCCCTGGCGCACTCGCCTGGTGCAGCCCCTGCTTGCGCATGGTCTTCGCACCCTTGCGGCCCTTGCCGATTCTGTAGATGCGGCCCGTGCCAGGCTTGCCGAGCTGCACCTTGAGCGCACGCTCAACGACCAGCAGGTAGGCGTTGACACCTTGCGTGATGGCCCAGCGCATTTGACTGGTGGCCTGCGGGTTGCCACGCCACTCGACGCTCATGCCAGCACCTCCGGCGGCGGCACGCGCACCGCGTCCACAATGGTGTGCGCATTGGGGTGGGTGGTCGCCAGGTCAGGCACGCGCACGCCTGTGACCCTGTACAGGTTGCAGCTGTTGCCCGTTGGCGGCTGCGCCACCAGGTCATCGGCCTGCACATCGACGGCGCCGTTGAAGTAGATGACGGTGCCGCGCCGCAAGCTTGTGCGCCCCTGCGCCAGCTGCTCGGCACTCGAGCGCTCCTGCACGAATGCCTGGTGCGTGGTGCTGGTATAGCTCTTCGCCACCATGCCGTATGCGTCCACCGTGGTGGTGGGGCGCCGCAGCGCCACCTGCTTGCCCATGGTGGCAATGAGCGCAGCCACGCTCACCGAAGCCTCCTGTACGGCGCCAGCAGCTGGAACGCCTCGCGGTCAGCCTGCGCCCTGCCCTCGAGGCTGTAGCTGTAGTCGCCCAGGCTCTCGCTGGCCAGGCTGTAGTCGCGCGCCCTGCCGTAGTAGATGCCAGCCGCCAGCATGCGCGTGGCCTGTTCAATGTCGGGCGGCACCTCCTCGTAGCCTGCGTCGTAGTCGGCCACAATGGTCTGCTTGGCGCTGGGCCACCTGTAGCCGTCATCGGGGAACCCGCCTCCGGTGAGGTACACGATGCCACGGTCAATGTCTGCACGGGTGTCCAGCTGCGCCTGGTCAGGGTAGGTCAGCGTGGCCGTGGCGTTGAGCAGGTCGCGCCCAGCGAATCGGTGCATGTACTTGACCAGGCAGTTCGATGCCAGCGTGGCGCTGAAACCCGTCTGCTGGTTGATCCAGGCCACCAGCAGCTGGCTGGTTGGCACCTGATTGTGGTTGCGGTGCGACACCGTTTCGTTGCCGTCGGCGTCAACCCGCGTCAGGCAGAACTCGTTCTCCCGCATGGTCACCGTCGCCAGCACATCGGTGCTGACGGTGCTGCTGATGGTCAGCGCCGCCAGGCGCCCGCTGCCCAGGTAGTGGACATGGCCGATGGGCGCCCAGCGCAACAGCACCGCACCCTCGCCTCCAGCCGTTGTCCACTCAATGACGCGGCGCTGCACCACCTTGCGGCGCAGGTAGCTCTCAACCTGGTATGTGGCGGCGTCAATGGCCTGCTCGAGCTGCGTGTCGTTGTCCGACACGGTTATGCCCAGCGTGGCCTTGAGGTCAGCCAGGGAGATGATGGCATACTGGTCAACGGCCACGCGGCGCCCTCCTGCGTGGTTTCATCGGCTTGACGGCTGGTTCTGTTGCGGCTGGCGTCTGCGCAGGGCCGCTGGGTGCCAGTATGCGCAGCACGCCCATGGCAGCGAACCGCTCGGCCAGCTCCTTGCGCATGACCACCGTGGCGCCCACGCGGTGCATGTTCCAGGGGCGCACCACCAGCACCACCACCATGGGCTCGGCTACGGGTTCCATGGCAGAGCTCCGTTGGCATTGTAGTCGCGCACATATTGGTGCCTGGGCTGCAGCTGCTCGTCCGGCCAGCTGCACATGACCTGCAGGTGGCCCACCCGTACCAGCGGCGTGATGCCGCACCGCAGGCCGTGCGCCCGCGCGTGGCTCCAAAAGTAGATGTCATCGTCCACGCGCCCGTCACCCCAGCCACCGTCCTCGGCAGGCTTGCCAACGAACAGCGGGCGGGGGAGCTTGGCCAGCGTCTCAACCCGCATGAGGGTGCAGCCGAAGTGTGCGGAGAGGCATGGCCACCATGGCTGCCGCAGGGCCGTGGCCTCCATCTCGCGCAGCGGCTGGCCGTTGCCGTCATCAAGCATGGCCAGCATGTGGTCGCGGTCGCGCGCCACCTGCAGCGGCGCCAGCACATCGAGCTGCTGCTCCTCGAGCAGGTGCCGCAGCACAAGCACATCATTGGCCTCGAAGACCGTGTCGTAGTCCACCGTCAGGATGTACTTGAACTTGCCCTCGGCGCACACCTTGTCCAGCTCACGCTGCAGGCATTGCCCCCAAAAAACGCCAGTCGTGCGCACCATGGGCATGGCCAGCTTGAAGCAGGCATGTGCCACGCATTGCATGTTGTCGCTCCACGCCAGGCGTGGCATGCTCATCACGCACAGCACATCACCCTGCGGCACCACGGGCAGCCGGACATTGGCCACCCTGCGTGCGCGCAGGTTCAGGCTGATCGGGTAGGCGCTGCAGTCATCTGCACCGTCCCAGGTTCCAACCACCTCGAGGCTTGCCATGCCCAGCAGCGCCTCGAGCTTCTGCCTGTTGAATATGGCGCCATGGCGGTCATCGGCGTCCACATGCCCGCCCATGAGGAAAGACTCGGTCACATGGCCGCCGCCATTGTGGTAGTGCGCCAGCACCTTGTCGAAGTCAGGCACGGCCACCAGCAGCTCACCACCTAGCCGGAGCGCTCGCGCCCACTCGCGCAGCACAGCCAGCGTGTCTCTGTGGCTGGCGTGCTCAAGCACATGGCTGGCCCTGATGCAGTCAAGCTGGCCGTCGGCAATGCCCTCCAGGCATTCCATGCGGCGGCCCTGCTTGATGTCCCACGGCTCATGGCCTGGCTGTGCGGCGTCCCCGCAGCCGATGTCGATTCGCTTGATGGTGTCCGTCATAAGACACAGCGGCGCCGCCTGGCGCCGCTGTGCGGGTAGGTGGTGCTGGCAGTCTATCAGACTGCGAACACATTGCGCGCATCGACGGTGCCAGCGCCCGTGGTGCCCGCGCCGTCCTGGCGCCGCCCCAGGGTGGCGTACCCCACCACCGTCGCGGAGGCGCCAGGCGTGACGCTCAACTTGAGGTACCTCTTGAGGCCGCGCGTGTCCACCTGGATCAGGTAGTACGGCGTCGTGAGGGTGGTGGCCGTGCCGTGCGTGCCGATGGTGAAGTCGGTGCCGCCCGTGATGCCAGCAGCCACCCAGGTGCTGTCATCGTCAGACTGCTCGACCTTCAAGGTGCTGGCCGCGTTCGTCACATTCGCATGCACCGCGATGGTGGCGTAGTCGTAGCCCTTGCAGTCGATGCTGGTGGTGGCCGTGGCGTTGGTGGCCACCGAACCCGATGCCAGCGCGTAGATGAACTTCTGATTTGCTTCGCGAATCATGGTAGTTGACCCTCCTGCTGGTCAGCGCGTGTACTGAATGATGGGGCCAGCCGTGGTGCTGTCGCCCGTGTTCGCAGCGACGATGTCGATGCGCTGGGTGCCGCGCACCGCCATCTCGTCCTGCTCGAAGGCGTTCAGCGCGCTGTCGGAGAGCTTGAGGCTCATTTCGCGACGGTCGCCGAAGTAGCACGCCTGCTGCAGGTCACCGAAGTACGCGAGCACGGTGCCGTCCGTGGTGGTGCTGGCCGGAGGCAGAACCTGCGAGAAGACCACCTCGTAGCCGAAGAAACGCGGCTGCACGCCAGCGGCAATCTCCGCAGCCGACACGCCACCAGCCGTCATGGCGATGCGCTCGAACAGCTGGTGATAGACGCTCTTGTGGCAGTAGAGGCGGCAATTCGGCCCCATGGCGTAGGCGGGCAGCCCAGCGAAGAGCTTGGCGATTCCCGCGTTGGTGATGGCCGTGGTCAGGTCGCCCGTGCCCGCGCCGGAGTCAACGACACCCGCGCTGCCCATGGCGTTGGCCAGGCCGACGATGCCACCGTAGCCGCTGGTGCCGTCGCCAAGGAACCCAGCCTCGTCCTCACGCTTGGAGAACTCGTAGGCGATCTCCTGCGCCAGGTCATCGGCAATGTTCACAATGGCGTCCTCGGCCAGCTCGTTGCTGACCGTGGTGAGGGTCATCAGCTTGCGCGCCACCAGCGTCACCTGGTCGAAGGTCTGCGTCGACTCGGTGCCCTGGCGGGCCTCGCCCGTCCAGTAGCTGGTGACGGTGGCCGTGCGGCGCGGCATGGTGAGCGTGTCGCGCGACATCGGCACGACCTTCGCGTAGCGCCGGAAGACGCCATACTGCTCACGCAGGTTGATGATGGTCTGCTCGAACTCCTCGGGCACCAGGAACCCGCCCGCGCTGTTCACACCTTCGGTGTGCGCCTTGAGCCGGAGGCCGTTGGACGCGCACCAGTCAATGCTCTTGCGGTGGCCGTTGGTCGCCATGAGCCAGCGCCCGAAGCGATAGGCGCCCTCGGCGTTGTCGAAGTTCTTCACACGCTTGAACGAGCGGAGCATGGGCGCGCCGCCAACCTGCAGCGCCTTGCGCACGGGCACGCCAGCGTCGAGCTCGAGCTTGACATGCTCGCGCACGCTCTTGGCAACCTGCTCCTCGTTGGCCTTGGCGCCGTCCTGCTGCATGGCACCGTCCTCCATGGCGTCTTCGGTGGTGGCGCCAGCGGCGGCGCGAATGACCACCTCAACGGACTCCGGGTCGATGGGCGTGCCAGCCTCGTCAACCAGCATGGCGCCCTCGAGCATGAGGCTCTTGGCGTGCGTCACGCCAGCCTCGCCGTGCTGGTTGGCTGCGGCCTGCAGCCCCTTGCGAAAGGTCTCGATGTTGATCGTCTTCATTCGTCTGCTCCTGCAGGTGTGTCGACTCCAGGCGCCGCCTCAAGGCCCATGCCGCCAGCGCGCGCCGCCATCAGCTCCACAGCCTGCCCATGCGCCGTGCGATTTCACGGCGCGCAATGGATGCCACATCTATCGTCTGCTTGACCTTGGGCCTGCAGGCTGGCGGCAGGTCAACCACCACCTGCACCCGCCTGGGCGGCTGGTACCCCATCCAGCGCTGGGCGTCGGCGGCGCTGACGGCGCCCTTGCGCACGGCGCTGACCAGCGCGTCAGGGTTGGCCTGCAGGGGCGCAATGCTCACCTCGCGGAGCTTCCATTTCGAGTACACGGTGTGAACCTGCTCACCGTACTTCTTGCGGTCATCGGGCGTTGCGCGCCGCATGCCGCCCTGCTCGGGGAAGTAGCCGATGCTAATGCCACGCACAATGCCCTGCCCCACCAGGCTGGCCACGAAGTCGGGGAAGTAGGTGCCCTCGAACCCGTCCGGCCTCTTGGCGAATGTGAACTCACCGACGATGCTGTTGGGCTGCCTCTTGAGAGACAGGCACCTGCCAACAGGCTGCTCGTAGTCGTGGTTCCAAAAAAGCACAGGGTTGCGCTCGTACTCGGTGGCGTTCATGCCCTGGGGCACCACCACCTCGAAGTCCCTGTCGAGCGCGTCGGTGGTGATGACCGCCTCAAACCCGCTGGCGGTGCTGCTGAACTTGGCATCGAGCGCCTTGCGAATCACGCTGCTCTCCTGGGGTCAGCCCCTGATGCGCCGCTCGGCTTCGGCGGCAATGTCCTCGAAGTCATCGGCAAGCACGGGCAACATGGCGCAGCGGCAATTCGGGTGCAGCGGCGGCCCCTGAACATCCTCGAAGTCGAGGTTCATGCTGCCACCACCACGCACCGCCAGCGTCTCGCCCTGGCTGTAGAACGGCTGGTCGAGCGGCACGCCCGCCTTGCCATAGGCTTTCGCAGCTGCGCTGCAGAACTCACAGGCGTCCGGCGCCAGCTCCCACCTCTTGCCAGTCACCAGGCCCGTGGCGCGCCAGGCGTCCTGGTTGGCCGTAGACGCGGCGCGTGCCGCCTCGGTGCGTGCAATGGTGGTTGCGCGGCGGCGCGTCATGTCGCCCGCAGCATCGTCGGCACCTTCGGCCCAAGCTTGCACGCGGTCAGCCAGCTCACCCACCGTTTCGCCCTTGGCCAGCCCGTCGCCAAGCAGGTCGCGCACGCGCGCCTCTGTGTAGCCGTTGACCGACGCCGCCGCCCGCTGCGCCAGCGTGGTGCTGGAGCGTGCCACATAGTCCTCGAGCTGCTGGCTGCTCCAGCCCAGCTGTGCCACCGCAGGCGTGCCCGCCACGCGCTGAAGCGTGTCCATGCCCAGCGCGGCGCCGCCCTCGAGGGCGCGCGCCAGGTACGGCTGCAGCGCCTCGGTGAGGTCGCGATTCCACTTCGCGCTGCGCAGCAGGCGCGTGACCTGGTTGACCAGCTCGGTGGTGTCACCACCGCCCGCCTTGATGGCACGCACCACCTCCTGCACCTGGGTGCGCAGCACGCTGGTGGTGCCGGACAGCCAGCGCTCGAGCAGCTCGTCATTCACCAGGGCGCCCGTGTCGGCCTTGGCCAGCGCCTCCTGGTCGTGTGCCAACCACCACTCGCGATGGCTCTTGACATGGCTGCAGCCGCATGACTTGGCCGCCTCGCGCTCACGGTCGAACTCGGCCACCTTGCGGGCCGCCCAGTCCCAGCCCTCGTCACCACCCCAGCCCATCCAAGCCTGCCACCCTGGCCCCTGCTCGTCCCAGCTCTCGCCCTGCTTGTCGGACTCATGGCGCTCGAAGTAGGCCACCATGCGCCTGATGGTCTCTTCCGACAGGGCCACCCTGTTCTGCAGGTCGCGCGCCCTGGCCAGCCCCACCTCGGTCATGCCACGCTGGCTGGCAGGCTTGGCCTCGCGCACCTCGAGCGCGCGCCGCGCATTGTCGGCAACCTGCTGCGGCGGCACGGTGTCAATGTCCTCGAGCGCCTTGGCGCCGCCGCACATGCTGATGGCGATGGCCGTCGCCTGCTCCTGGTCGTAGCCCTCCTGCAGCAGCTTGGCAATGCCACGGGCCACGCAGTCATCCAGGCTTTCGCCTGGCTGCGGTTCAGGCTTGCGCACGGGTGCAGGTGCCGCCGCCTGCTGGGCGTCGGCCTGCGCAGGCGCGGCAGGTGCCATGGGCGTGATGGGGTCGAATATGGCGTCGAGCTGCTCGGCTGCCACGGTGGGGAAGCTGGCCCGCGCAATGGCGCGCGCCGCCTCCTTCGGCAGCTCACCAGCCTGCACAGCTGTGGCCATGTCGACCAGGCTTTGAATCTGCGCGCCGTTCAGCGCCGTGTCGGCCACCGCATCGGCCTGCGCCGCCGCGTCGGCTGGCTGCTCAACGGTGGCGTCATCGGCCTGCGGCGCCGTGTCGGGTTCAGGCGTGGGGCTGGCTGCCGGAGCGGTGTCGGCGGGCAGCGGCACGCCTGCGCCGTATGGCATGGCCATGGGCGTGCCGCCCAGCGGCTGCCCATTGACATGCAGCATGTCAGCGTGCGGGTCATCGACAATGGGTTCGAGCCCCTGCTGCTCACGCGCCTCGTTCGGCGTCATCCAGCCATTCGCCACGGCTGCCTGGCGTTCGGTCAAGTCCTGCACCCTGTTGGCAGGCACAGGGTTGTCATAGGCCAGCGCGGCATCGTCCTCAAGGCCGAACAGGGGAAGCAGGCGCTGGTTCAGCACCTCTTCGTCCATGCGGCACAAGGGCAGCACGGTCATCTCGCGCCAGCTGCTGAACCCAGCCTCGGCGCTGGCCAGGTTGGGGTCATTGGCCTTGAGCATGCTGACTGGCACGCCGAACACGGCTGCAATCTCCTCAACAATCTCCTCGCGCCCCTCGAGGTCTTTGCTGGGGAACTGCATCGGCTTGAGGTCTATGTCGGCTGTGGTGACAAGGAAATGACCTGTCTTCCTGTTGCCGCGCAGCTTGGCCTGAATCTGCTGCTCGAGTCCGTCCAGCTGCTCGTCGCTGGCGTTGCCCTTGACCACCAGCGCATAGTCGGGCCGCGCGTGGTTGGCGAAAAATGCCAAGTCCATTTCGTGCAGCGCGGCATTGGCCTCGGCTGCGCCCCATGCGGCCTCGAGCTTGCCCATGCCGTAGAAGAGGTCGCGCGGGTTGGGACGCTTGAAATGCAGCACCTCCGACGGGTCGAGGCGCACGCTGCTCTCGCTGCTGCGCCCATACTGGAACGCAGCGATGTAGTTCTGCTCGTCCGGCACGATGCGCGTCCATTGCGGCGGCATGGGCCACAGCTCCGACGGCACACCTAGCGCCTCGTTGGTCACGATGTGCAGGTATGCGTTGCCCGTGAGCTCCTGCCACACCACGCGCAGCACGGCCAGGTCGAACCCGTTCGTGTACGGGTTGCTGCGCGCCAGCAGCTGCATGAGCGGGTGGCTGTCGGTCACCTCCTCGAAGTCCGCGCCAAGCTCTGCCGCCTTGCGCATGACATGCTGGCTGGGCTGCTGCAGGCTGTCGCCCGCCAAATATCGCTTGACCTTGCGGCTAGCCGCCCGCGTGTTCCACAGCTTGGCACCCGTGCCGCGCGACCGGACATACATGCGCAACGGGTTGGCTGCCACCGCCTGTGCGTTGATGGTGGCCGCCGCATAGATCCAGCTGGAGTAGGCGGCGACGGCTGCATTGCCGTTGAACGGCTGTGGTTTCCCGTCGTGCCTCTTGTCGCCCTGCGACATGCTGGCGCGAATGTAGGTCTGTGCGGTGGCCGCCTTGGCAACCAGGTCGCCTGCCTGCGGCACAGGTGCGGACAGCCAGCGGCGAATGGTGTGGAGTAGGGGCATCAGATCACCTTGAATACCAGCGGGCGTGCCTGCCTCTTGGCTGCCAGCGCCAGCGCCAGGGCGCAGACGCCATCGTCGTGGCCCGTACTTGCCTCGTATACCACGCGCCCACCCGTATATCGGAACGCGAACGAATCCAGTTCAGCGCGGAGCCAGCCGTCAGGGTAGCGCAGCTCCCGTGCCTGCAGCGCCACGGCGAGCCCTTCCATGAGCTGCTGCTTCGAGTGGCTGGTGAACTTCCAGCCCTCGGCACGCCTGCACAGGCGGGCCAGGTCTTCCATAATGGGGTCACCCACGCCCGTGCTGTCGATCATGGCTGGCACGCTGCCAATGAGCGCAGCCACACGGCTGCGCGTGGCACCCCAGTCGCTCTGCCACCGCTCGAGCACGCACACATGGCCGCTGGCGTCCAGGCCGCACACCACCGTCCAGTCGTGACTCTTGGCAAGGTCGACACCGTAGGCCACAGCTGGCTGCGTTGACTGCACGCCCACGCAGTCCCGTATGGCCTCCGCGCCGAACGGGTTGCTGCCATCGTCGCTGGCCTCGGCCAGGTACAGCTCACGGAACACATGCTCCGGCAGCTGCCGCTGCGCGTCACGCACCTCCTCGTCAGCCAATATGCCACCGCTCACAGCATCGGCTGCGGTGAGCTTGTGGTAGGCCATGTTGGGCGTGCCAGCCTCGGCCATGCGCGCCAACCTGTAGACCCAGTTTTTCCGCCCCTTGACATTGCCGATGATGCGGCACGGGCCACGGGTTGCGGTGAGCGTGCTGCGCACCGCGTTCCATGCCTCTTCCGGGCAGCGGGTTGCCTCGTCAATCACAGCGGCGCGCACATCGTCACCGTACAGGCTGTCAGGGTTGTCGGCGCTCTTGAACCACAGGCTGGCACCGTTGACCAGCTTGATGCACAATGAGCTCTCATTGGCCTGCCAGGTGCGCTGCTGCGCGTCGGCCTGGCGCAGCATGGCCACCATGCGCATGTATGCCACCTGCTTGGCCACAGGGTAGGTGGGCGCCACCCACCAGTAGCTGCCAGCTCCACCGTTCCAGGCTTGGGCCAGCAGCCACAGCAGGCACCCTGCGGTCTTCCCGCTCTTGGTGCTGGCCTCGATGACCACGAAACGGGCTGGGTCACAGATGGCCGCGTGCTGCTTGGGGTAGAGCGCTGGCAGCGCAGGCGGCTGCACCAGCATGGGTCAGCCTCCGGCGCCGCCGCCTGCAACCAGGGTGATAGGTGCCAGCTGCACCAGCTCGGTGGGCTGGCCACCATCAAGGCGCTCGACCTTGTCAGCCACCTGCAGCGCCGCCAGGTTGTCGCGCTGCATGGCAACCAGCACCTCGATGGCCCGCAGCCTCTCGCGGTCATTGCGGGCGGTGGCCACCACATGGGTGGCCACGCGCGGCAGGTCGCGCAGCAGCTCGGGTGCCAAGTCCCAGCCGCCATGTATGGCACGGGCCAGCAGGCGCAGGCCAGCCCGCTCATGGGTGGGCGTCACCACCTGCTGGGCCGCCTGGGGCGCCTGGGCCGCCCAGGGCGCGGCCTGGGCGCCTGGGGCCGCCTGGGGCGCCTGGGGCGCCTGGGCCGCCTGTGGCGCCGCCTGGCCGCCCTGGCGGCCCTTGGGCGCCCGCTGCTTGCGGCGCCCGCCCTGGGTGCCCTGCTTGCCCTGCCTCATGCCCACTCCTCCAGCCTGCGGCGCATGCTGTCATCACCAGCCCAATCACCGCGCAGGCACACCGTCACCATCTCGGCGTCAGGCTGCCGCACCCCACGGCAACCCATGCAGCTGTGGTGTGCCCTGATGGCCACCCCAACGGCCAGGGCGCCAATGGCGCCCCCAAGGGTATCGGCTATTTCGCGGGTCAGCCGCTCCTGCAGCTGCGGCCTGTGCGCCAGCACCTCCACCAGGCGCGGCACCTTGGACAGGCCCACCACCCTGTCGCTGGGCAGGTAGGCCACGGTGGCCGTGCCAACGAACGGCAGCAGGTGGTGCTCACACATGCTGGTGAACCTGATGCCGCGCACATACACAGCCTGTCCGAACGGCTCGGTGAAGGTGGTGCCCAGCACGCTGGCAGGGTCAACGCCCAGCCCATTGGTCATCTCGCGCATGGCCTTGACCACACGCCTGGGCGTGTCGCGCAGCCCCTCGCGCGTGGGGTCTTCACCCATGCCCTCGAGCAGCCTGACCACCGCGTCCTCCGGCCCGTTGCCACGCTCCCACGGGAACTGCAGCCAGGCGCTGACCTGCTCGGCTTGCGGCGCCATGCTGGCTGGGCTGTGCCTCTTGCGATACATGGCATCGCAGCGCAGGCCAGCCTCGTGGTACGGCTGCATGGTGCGCCCGCTGTCCACCAGGTCATCAACCACCAGCACGCGCTGGCCGTCGGCCTCGAGTGCCAGCAGCTGGTTCAGGTCTGCCATGGGGAACGCCATCTCGCAGTCCAGCCAGCTTGACACCAGCATGGCCACAGGCCAGCCGCCCATGGGAATGCCGTACACGCAGCCGATGTCCGCATGCGACCAGCGCTCGGCAATGGCCGCCGCCTGCTCACGCATTTCCCCCCACTCAACTCGCAGCGGCTCGGTCATCGCACCCTCCAGCTCTTGTGCTGCTGAACCGACAGGCGCCAGTCAGGGTGGCGCCGCACCAGCTGGAGGCACCACTCCATGGTGCGCCTGTCCACCGCCAGGCCGTCGTGCGCTGGGCTGATGAGCTGGTGGTCTGCCACCACCACGGTGCGAGGTATGGCCTGCCCGTAGCCGCGCACATACTTGACCTCATTCGCGCGGCGCTGCTTGATGGCATGCTCGGCCACCTTGGGGCTCACCGTCACCCAGTCAAGCTCGAGGTGGTCAAGGTTGATGCTGCCGTTCGTCTCAATGGCCACGCGCATGCCAGCGTCGTGCAGCGCGGCACACAGCCTGGCGTCGACCTGCAGCCCAGGCTCACCGCCAGTCAGCACCACCCACGGGCGCCAGCCAGCTGGCGGCTCGCCGCCGATGCCGTGCCGCAGCTCGTCATGCAGCAGCTGCAGCACCTGCTCAAGCTCGAGCGCGCGCCCGCTCTCAAACTCCGTGTCGCAGTCAAAGCCTCCGGGCGACTTGTCGCCAGGCTCCACCCTGCAACGCATGTTGCACCCAGTCAGGCGCAGGAACAGGCTCATCTCGCCAGCCCTCATGCCCTCGCCCTGCGGGCTGTAGAAGCACTCGTTCACCCTGTATGTGTCAGCCATTGCGCACAGTCCTCCAGCTGGGCCACCACGGTGGCGCTGTCCGTCTCCTGCAGCTCGAGCGCCACCACCTGCGGCAGCCGCTCATGGCAGCGCTGCAGCAGCAGCGCGGCCAGGCACTCCGCGCTCGTCGGGCACGGCAGCACCACACACTCCGGCACGGCGCACGCCACCGCGTCCTGGCGCCACGCCAGCGTGCGGTGGTCGAGCTCCTCGAACACGGGCGCGATGGCGGCGTCAATCTCCGCGAACAGCACGCCCACGGCTGCGCTGCCAGGCTGCACCTGCAGGTGAACCTCCACACCGTATCGGTGCCCATGCAGCCGCGCACACTTGTCCTGCAGCATGTGGTTGCGGTGGGCAGCGTAGAACCGGAACCGACGCTTGATGATCACGCTGCACCTCCGCTGGCGTATTCGGTGTGGTCAGGCACGCCCGCCAGCTCGAACGCCTCTCGGCGCTCGACACAGGTGCCGCACCGCCCGCAATGTATGGCGCCACCCTCGTAGCAGCTCCATGACTTGTGCATGGGTGCGCCCAGCAGGTCGCCGCGCACCACAATGTCGTGCTTCGTCATCAGCACGAACGGCGCCAGCAGCTCGAACTGGCTGGCGCCCCAGTTCCCCATGCGCACGGCCTGCTGCATGACCTGCATCCACATGGGCCTGCAATCAGGGTAGATGGCGTGGTCGCCAGCGTGCGCCGCGATTGACACGGCATCCATGTCATGGCTGATCGCCAGGGCCGACGCCAGGCACACGAAGGTGGCGTTGCGGCTGGGCACCACCGTCTGCTTCATGCTCTCATGCGCATAGTGCCCATGCGGCACGCTGCCGTGCCCAGTCAGCGCGCTGCGCGTGACTGCGCACAGGTCAACCCTGACCAGCGTGTGCGGCACACCGCAGGCCGCTGCCAGCTCCTGCGCCCAGTCCAGCTCACGCCTGTGACGCTGACCGTAGTCAAAGCTGATGGCACGCACCTCATCACCCTGCTCAAGGTGGTGCGTCAACAGCACCGTGCTGTCCAGGCCGCCGCTCAAAGACACGACTACACGCATGCATCCTCCGGTTCCGCAGGCAGCCTGCCGCGCAGCCTGCTGTACTCGTTCCACACCATGTCGAGGTCTACGCTGCCGCTCAAGTACATGCGCGTGCCCAGGTTGGCGCGCACCTGCGCCGACACGGCCACATGCGAGGCGACGGTGATGCGGGCCGCCAGGCTGCGCCCGCCTCGCCAGCTGCCGTCCTTGCGCAGGTCTGCAATGTCGTAGCCCAGCCTGGCGATGCCTGACGCTATGGCTGGGCTGATGCGGCCCACCAGGTCGCTGCGCTGGAACGCCTGCAGCACGCCACCACCAATGTGCAGCTCACACCTGCCATAGCGCAGGGCGCCCGTGTAGTTCGAGCTATCGCAGCTGTATGGCCGGAGCGCCTTGAGTACCGACAGCCTGTTGACGCCCAGCAGGTGGACGGCCTGCTTGGCCAGGTGGTCGCGCATGCGCATGAGGTACGGCACGGGCGTCTGCCCCTTGCGCACCAGGCCGCCAATGCACACCACGGGCGAGGTGCTGGCGTACTCGGCCAGCGCGTCGGGGCTGTCTCCCCGCGTCCACACGGGCACGGGCTGCAGCCCCTGCGCGCGCATCTCCAGGTAGTTCTGCCTGGTGCGCACAGGGTCGCCAATGACATCGAGCGCCACATACATGTGCGGGCGCACGGGCAGCGCCTTGAGGAACGCAATGTATTCCTGCAGCACAATGGGCCGCCCTGACTGCCAGGCTGTAAAGGCGCCGCTGTCCACCATGAGCTCTACGGCGCTGCCCATGCGCGCGATGCCATCGACCGCCTTGGCGTTCAGGTACGGGTATGCGATCAGCAGGCGCAGCCTACTCAACCACGGCTCCGGCGAACGGCGCCACGGCTGCCCGCACGGCATCGGCCACGGCCTCGCGGTCTGCCTCGTCACAGCGCACCGTGATGGTGGCTGGTGCAGCGGCTGGTTCCAGCTGTGCCTCGAGCCGCTCCAGCTCGGCCTCCGGCAGCTCCCATGTGCCAATGACCGCCTGCAGCTCACCCTCGGTGAAGTACGGCGCCAGGTCAACCTCCTGCGCAAGCTTGCCCAGGACGGCTGCGTCCCACTCGGCCAGCTCTGCCGTTCGGTTGTCGGCCACCGCATATGCCACGGCCTCGGCGTCAGCCAGGCTGGTGCGCACCGCGTCAATGTGCGTCCAGCCCAGGGCACGCGCCGCCTGCAGCGTGGCGTTGCCTGCCAGCACCACGCCATCGGCGCTGACCACAATGGGCCGCTGCTGGCCGAATCGCTCCAGGCTGGCCTGCACCGCCTCGAGGTTGCGCGGCCCGTGCAGCCTGGCGTTGCGCGGGTCTAGCTGCAGCTCGCCTGTGGCCAGGCGCTCAATGCGGCTCCCTGACCCTCGCGGGCTGTTGTCTGCAGGTACGGTCTTCGCCATGTTGCCTCCGCGCTGTGCGCACAGGCATCATGCACCGCTCATGGCGGGCCGTCAACCTATCGGCTGACCACCATGCGCAGCGCCAGCAGGTCTGTGTAGGCCAGCCTGGCGGTGGTGCCTGCGGTCTTGATGAGGCCAACGGTCACACCAGTCTCGCGCCCGCTGCCGCTGGGCAGGCCGCTGGTGGCCTGGTAGACCAGGCTGCCGTCGATGTAGAAGTCAGCGCCGCTGGCGTCAGCGGCAACCACGATTCGGAAGCTGTGCCAGCTGGTGTCGCCTGGCACGCCCGTGTCCTGGGGGCCAGCCGACACGCCCGCGCTGTAGACCTCAACCTGCCAGTTCCCGCTGCCCACGCTGTGCGTGTAGCTGAAGAAAGCTCCATCGAGCGGGTTGGTGGCGTTCCTGCGGTCGAAAAAGCCCACGCGCGCGCTGAACCCATTGGTGGCGTCCGACAGCGCGCCCAGCCGGAACACGCACAGCAGGTCATGCAAGCTCGTGCCGAATCGCGTGTCGGCCACGCTGGCGCTGCCCACGCCCGCGTAGCCCGTGGCCGTGGTGCCCGTGCTGTGGCTGATGATGCCCTGGTGGGTGCCGTCGCCCGTGTTCGAGAAACTGTTGGTCGCGCCTGTGCCTGCGCCGTGGTTGATCCAGTCACCGAAGTTCACGAAGTCGCTGTACAGCTGCACGACGCGCGACCAGTCGGGCAACCACTCGAGCTGCAGGCTGCCCTGGGCGCCACCGTCGGTGAGCTGCACATGGTCGCCAGCCGTCAGCTGCCTGGCCTGGGGCAGGTTGCTGGCGCCGCTGGTGATGAAGCTGGCGGCCTCGAGTGGTGGCAGGTAC
>Ga0099848_1000117_pt1 | contig 32298 bp, 53 predicted proteins | sample CB_VirMetaG_3_FD_78179 | JGI IMG/M metagenome (GOLD analysis project Ga0099848, IMG submission 78179) | Freshwater to marine saline gradient viral communities from Chesapeake Bay - CB_1508_1S Viral MetaG | ecosystem: Environmental > Aquatic > Marine > Coastal | place: USA: Chesapeake Bay...
TATGATATCCACCGAATGTTTTTGATTCGTCAACCACCCATTCACCGTAGTACTGTTCTTCCCAACTATCCAATGTCTTTTGTTCAAACGCAAAGATCATTTCATCTAGCACCCAGTCCCAACGTTGGAAATGCAAGTCATCAACTGCGCCACAGTCTTTTTCTTTCTGTGTAAGTTCTGGTGCGCTAGTTGACTTCAGGTGCTTTGGTACATCCTTGTCGTCAACGAAAGGAGCACCATGCTTGGTAGCCTTGAGTTGTTTCAACATAGGCAGCACGATTAGTGCTAAGGTATGATCCATTGACCAAGTGTCCCAAGGATCAATGTGTACCTTTATCTTTCGTTGACGCCTGTCAAACCACAACCTGTTGAACACGTTGTACACATCTTGAATACGATCATCAATCCATTCCAAACGATCTTCAAATTTGCTTTGCTTGTTAGGATAATCTACAAAACCATATTTCTTATCCATATAGTTTCTGTAAAGATTGCACATTAACCTGTCTGAATACTTGCCGATCTTAACTCGCATTTCGAATCTCCTCAATGTTGATTGGAGTATAGTCAATATGTTCTACGCAAACAACCCTATGGTTGGGAGTAGGACTCTGGTTCTGGTGAATGTGACCATGCACGTTCAAAACCGTTTCAAAGTTGCGGAATCGACCTTCGCCGAAAACAGACTCGTGTAATGGGATATGAGTAAGGATCAAACCAAACTCAGGGAACATTCGCCACACATCAATCTTGGCGACCAATTCGTGCTTTGCAAAGAACTTGGCATCATCGTGGTTACCCAAAATAAGTCTCTTCTGACCGTTGAGTTTCTTCCACAAAGGAATGAATGTTTCTTTAGAACCAAAGAACACATCCCCAAGATGATACACCTTGTCTCCAGGCTTCACAACACTGTTCCAGTTTTCGATCATGGCTTCATCCATCTCTTTTACGGACGAAAACCTTGCACCACGAATTAAACTACCATCACGGTCTGTAAATTTGAGAATGTTTTCGTGTTGGAAGTGGGTATCACTGATAACCCAAATGTTTCTGCTCATGATCTATTTCCAGTAGTTTTTTGTAGCTCCAGTATCAAAGTCGAATCCCCAGTACTCAACATCCTTTGCATACCAATCAGCTACGATCTCTATTGTTTTTTCATTATACATCGATTGATATGGGTTTGTCAAGAGCCCAGTTACATTTCTTGGTTCAGGATTTGATAAAATTCCAAAGTAAGACTTGACATCATCGTTGTAGTGTTCGAACCTCAAGATGTCACATTTAACGTTACCCTCTTCATCCGACACGTGATCAAAGGCAGGATACCATCCACGAACTGCCCTGTGCCACATGTATTCCTGTCCACCCCACTTATGACGTTCTTCTAGGAAGGCTTCAAACGAGGATACGTCCGCATAGTCTTTCTTACCGTAGACGTTGGAATCTCGTTCTACCTCAATAACCTTCTTTGCAAACCAATAACGAGAAACCACTCTATCCCAAGGGTTGCGAACAATGGCAAATGCGGGATAGTTGGTTCTAATCCCGATATTGATATCTCGCCACCGTGCATGTTCATATCCCATTTCATCACCAGTTTCTCGCATCTTTTTTACGAGACCACCAGTATATGCGGGATCAATATGATTATCGGGTGTCGCTAGAATAACCTTCGAACGTAACTGTGGATGTTTACGAATCGTCATACCGCCATTCTTGGGGATATGAATGAAGAGTTTCTTACCCAGCATGTTGAATTCTTAGAATATAACAATCCGGAACAATTTCGGTAAATCCCTTTTTGTTCTTCTTGACTTCTCGACTATAGTCATAGTGTTTAAGATTATAGTTGGAAGTTTCCAACAAAGTCATTAACCGGATATGTTCACCCATATTGTACCTATCTAAATTTTTCTGAACCCAAGGTTGTTGGAAGGTATTACCTTTGTCCAACATCCAAACGTCTTCAATAAAATAAGAACCCGTCTTCGACAAGAATTGCATACAGTTCTGGAAAGTCAGTCGATTCGCTGCAGGCCAGTGTGCGCCATCATCAATGATGAATTCGAACTCAATGTCTTGACCCCACGCCTTTTTGATTGCGTTAGGGAGACTAGCATTTGTACTATCATACTTCATCCACTTAACACGTTCATCCTTTAAGACCTCAAGATCATTTGGGTTTGTTCTTTCAAAGATGTCGATGGTGTAAATGGTGGCATGAGGAAAATACTCCAACCATGCAGCAGTACTCTCGGCACGGAAACAACCGATTTCCAGAATGTTAATCTGGTCATCTTTCTTGTCTTCCATGTATGGTTCATAAACCCTATCGTAACTGTGTTTAGAAGAACCCTTGTCACACTTGTACAGATCAAATAAATCTCTTAACGTTCCCATTTTACATACATCCTATTTCTATCAGGCATAAATTCAGTTACTTTATAACCCGTCTCACGGGCTAACATAAAATGATCAAGGATGTGCCAGTTGTAGAACGGAATGTCCCCTACTCTACTGTTACCATGATCTCTATGGCCGGGATTACATCTCCAGTAAATCCTCGACTTTTCTTTCATCGCTTTCGATACACTATAAACCTGTTCACGAATAAGTGTTAGATCACCAAAGTTGATACTACCCAAACAAAACGCAACATCAAACTTTTCGTCCGTCTCATAGTCTTCGATTGCGACTACTTCATCTGCTCCAATATCAGTAATGTCGATACCGTGCAGATTAGGTATGTGACGTTTAAAAGGGTTAACACCGCAGCCCACATCAAGAACCGTTTCGCCTTCCTGTATCTCGTCAATTAATCTAAATCCTGTCCAGTAATATTGGTCAAGTCCCGCAGTGCGAGAACTAGGCCATGTGTTTGTAAAGTAATCCTTCAGAAAATCATAATGTGGGTTCATAGATATAGACTTTAACGTCCTTCTTTTCATACTCTTCGACAAATTCAACTCCAATGGTACTCATACCAAGTGCGTCAAGCAAACTAATGTTATCTTTTACTTCTTTAATATTATCTTTTTGGTTATATATGAACTTCATTATCCCAGAGTTCTGCAACTGAATTTGTGCAAACATATTCTTTTGGTTCATATACCAACTGTAATTGGGGTACTTAATATTGAACCCACCAGCTTCATTCCACCACCTCCAACATTCATAGTCATTACGATAGACTAGAACAATGCGATATCGTCTATAACTGTTAAGTTTTGTGGCGAGTGTATGTGACTTGATAAGTCGATAACCCTCAGCATCAGGGGCAAAGGGCAGATCAAACGAGGATTTGGAAAGGGGGAATTCCATCCGTGGATCGAAATATGACCCAGAATGTAATTGAGACTTGTTATGATTATAACTTCTATCCGAAGACTGATCAGAGGTATCAAAGTCCTCTGACCCGTAGATGCTATTAGCTACTCCACTCCATCGGCTGCCGGGCGCACCCGTGAATAGAATATATCTACTTTCGTTCCACTTTGGGTCTAATTCCGTTCCAGACGTGTTCATCTAACCAATGTTCCTCAACATAATCAACGTATTTACTATTCTGATCGGCCGCAAGAATATAATCAATTCTCGAATCATCATATGCAATTGGAAAGTCCAAAGTCTTGGACAACCATTTAAGATACATACCTTTATGTAGATACAAAGTTTCGTGTGATATAAACGCAAACTTAGCATCTAGATTCATAAAGTATCGCATCGCTGTGGGGAGTGTAATTTCTCCCCGAACACGAGCCTGTTGTAGAGAGTTGATATTACGATCTCTACAAATGATACAGACCGTTACATCATACCCTGCATCTTCGGCCTCGTAAACCACTTCCTGAATTGCGGGAATGGTCTTTACACCATCATAAACAAAGGGAACACTGACATTCGCAACCATAAGGTTGTGTTTCAACATCTGTTTGGTTTTACTAGGATCGACCCAGCAGTCCGCAAAAGGCTCTTCATCACTAGGTATCCAGTACTTGTCTCCAAAGTTCCATCCAGTGACATCCGAATGTAACGCAAAGATTTTACTGAACAGGTGATTGCCACTTCCCTGTGGGCCTGTTATGATAAGAAGTTTTTTAGACTCTTTGTTGACCGACATATGTACGTACTTTCAATGGGTTCACTTCATCTGTAGGGCCTGTTCCACTGTCGGGAGCAAACACAAACAACATTACATCTTCACCCTTACTACACATGAAGTTGTGAAGGGTGTTCCTTTCCATAACAAACACATCCCCTGTCTCAATAGGAAAGAACTTCCCATTGTCAAGTTCGATCTCTCCACTACCCTGTAGAATCAAACCGATTCTTTGACTTGGGTGAGTGTGTAGAGTCTGTTTCATTCCGGCGGGAAAGTGTACGTAGTTAATAACAGGGAGCCCCAAACGGCCAGGATTTACGGCCACGGTGTTGGTTCCACCATCCATATAAGATAGATTGCCACATGAGGATCGACCAACTAACGGTTGTTCAGGCAAGAAAATTCTGTCATCGTTCATGGACAGTCCGTAAAAGGAAATGTCCACAACCGTGGAATCCTTGTCCCAACATTCGATTGTTGTAGGTAGATTGCACTGTGCGGCAAACATACTGTCGGCAATCTGATACCGGCCGTTTTTAATACCAGCATTCATGCCCATCACATAGTGAGTATAACCATATTCTAAAGGTTGTTGAACCCACTCATCCTTGTAAACCTTTACCTTATATCTCCAGAGATCGTTAACCTCAATCTCTTCACAATTAGCAACGTTGTACATCATATCTTTAATCCTGTAACTTCTAAAATTTCAGGTGGAATAAAAGTCTCTTCCATTCTCTCAGGGTGCCACACAATGGCACAAATGTTATCTTTAATCCATGATTCTACATCACCTTCGGGGTCTGTGGCAAGCACTACTGAACCAATAGGTGGAGTTCTAATCCAGATATCATGAAAACTATTTACCATGTAAGGCCGTCCTTGATAAAAGACGTTGTGATCACTAATAAAGTGTCTCTCCTTAATTCTCTCACCTTCTACCTCTCCACCAAGAATAGACGTGAGAAGAAACGCCCCATGACAAATGCCAAGGACGGGTTTTCCATTAGTCACCATTTCGGTAGCGAGATTTACTTCGGTGATGATTCGAATGTCTTCGTTTCTACCACCAGTGATAATCAGAAGATCGATATCTTCTGCGATAGTTTCATAATCTAAGTCTTCACGATTTGGGATAGGAATGAGTTCATGACCCTTTAAGAACTTGTACCAATTGTGTTCTAAAGCGTCATGAACTATTCCAGTGTTAGGAAACGTGAGGACTCGTTGAGTGAGTCCGATTTTCATGATCTACCAACCGTAGGCTTCGTTTACGAGTTCACGTGATCCAGTTGCTTCAACTGTGTTCTTACATGAGATTTCAAAAAGGTCTTTACGCATACCTTCGACCACACGTTGGACACGTTCCTGAGTCTCAGCGTCTGTTGCAAGTTTACGTAACTTGTATCCACCAATTGCACTGTGGAAACCTTCGTCCTTGGCAATCTCACGATAACGAGTTGAGATGAATGAGTCTTGAATGGTGTCAGCCATCTGATTCCAGACAGCTTCCGCACGGCCTTCTGCAACTAACTGATATGCAGCGAGAACCGCTTCGTCTGTCTCTGCACCATACTTCTGCAAGAGAGTTGCACCCTTAGCGGTGTCCATCTCACGTTCTTTACGAATAGCATCAGCGGCATCGATCTCTGAACCAGTAATGTGTTCGATAACTTCCTTGACCATGCGATAGTGTTTCGCTTCGTCTGCGGCCTGTTTCGACAACAGTTCCAGTTCTTTGGGGTCTGTATCGTCAGCAGCTTTTGCAATCTGCATTGAAATCTCAGACATGTTCATACGCTCATTGACCATACGACCAATGAAATGATTGACCATTTCCTCTTTAGGAAGGTCACCTTCAAAGTACGCCTTGACATTCATCTTGGACGCTTCGAAGAGGGCTTGATTTTCTTTGCGAATCTTCTTCACAAATTCGTTTGGTTCTAACATAATAGGCTCCTTATTGTTTCACGCTTTTAATATAGACAATCACCAATGTTATTTATAAAAATTCTCGTTCAAACTTCTCAATCAATTCATAGTTTCTATCGGTATATTCTGCGATCTCTGTTGAGAAGTCATCGAATATAGTATCGGTTTTCTTTCCGTTTAAAAACAAGTCTGCATAATTAACTATCTTCAGTTCACTATACTTAGTAATTTCTTCAGGGTAGTATATACCGCTTCTATCTACGTTAGTATTTCTATCCCATCTTTCCTTATCAGAATATCTAGCCCGTTCTCCCCGTTCCATATATTCTTGATATATCTTTCTCATGGCATCAACAACAAAGTCTTCAGAAAGATCATATCCCCTCTCTGTGATAGTTCTTACTATATCGGAAGAGGCTTTACTGAAAGGGTCTATACTATCATATCTTTTTATGAAATCAACAAACCCAATCTGTTCAAAACGGTCTTTAAACTTTTCCTCAAACTCTGGAACTCTACCCAGATATTTCTTCATGAAGAAAAGTTCTTGTGTGAAATAAAAAGACTCGTCATCGCTTACATCGATCTGATAGGTAACCGGACAGTCATAATAAGGTAGATATTTGTGTATGTTTATTTTAGCAACAATTATCGACTTATCATTTACATCCAAGGCCTCTTCGGTGTTGTCAACAAACACACACTCCCTTGCACCACCATATTCATTATGGGTTACGTTTCTATGACAGCCGGGGTTTGTAGGATAGTTACCCGACTCTTCAATGGGAGTAGGATATAACAACTCTGTGAGAAACATTCCACCCGAACCAGAAGGGTAACACAACCCCATTCTTACCTTGGGTTTCATATTTGTCTCATCAAAGATTTTACATCCTCACCCTTATTAGGCAGTTTGTCCTTCAAGAAGAAATGCACAAAGTGACATTCCTTGATACGACTGTTTGCGGTATACAGACCATTCCATTTCCAGTGCATTCTCTTGAATGGTACGTTGTACTTTCTCACAAACGTATTCAGAAGAGTCTGGTCAGTACTCCACTTCCAAGGGCCAACACCATCAACAAAGTCCTTGAACTCTGCACGTTGGAGGAACTGTTTTCCCGACTGTCCTTTTAGATAGGGTAGGAAACTTTCAGAGTTTAAAAGAATGACCCCCATATTTGCAAACTCAAACCCCAGTTGATTTAACTTGAAGTCTGTTTTGTTATTGTGTAGATGACCATACTGCATACGAGAATAGTTAATGATCTTTTCTCTGTACCAGTTTTCGATAGGCATCTCACGTTCGATGACAGCACCAAAGGCCTTGTCCGTCCCAAAGTCATCAAAGACATTAGGAGCTTCTGGACGAATGTAGATGTCTGCATCGATGATTGCAATCTGATCATAGTCATTCAGATAGTCAAATGCAACTTCCTTCTCAAAGATAGGAAGATACCCGCCATACTTCTCGTATGACTCTTTACTCCGACCACTGTTGAAGGGATCGGGTTTGATACGATAAACGGGTTCTCTCTGTACTATATGTCCAATGCCATGATTCTTACAATAGTTCGATACACTCTCAATACAGTGTTCGTATAGTTTGGACGGTTTACCTACAGCAACCTGATAAATTAATCTCTTCACAACACCTTCTTCACTTCATAATTAAAAGGGACTTCAACACTCAGGGTGATCATATAACCCTCAACCGATACACCCCTCAGATATGTGTTATTGATCTTCTCAATCTTTTTTAGTTTATATAAGGTCTTTGCGGAAGGGTCAGCGTCATACCAGATTGTGATGTGGTATTCTTCTAACAACAATTTCCTGACCCAGTTAATTAAGGTTTTCATTTAACCTCCCTATAATCGTTTAGATTGAATTCTGTTCCAATCATCTTGTGTAATCCACGATCATGATTAGTATACACCAAAACCTCTGGATCGTCAAGAAGAAAGTCACAGTTTTTACAGTAGTCTGGATAATTTCCTGTGCGATGTCCTTGTCTTAATGCAGAGTATTCTTCTCCACGGATGACTTCTTCGATGGTGTTTTCTGAGCAGTGTCCGAGAACGGCTTCTTCGTCTCTTCCGAGGACTTGACAGCAAGGATGAACAGCACCTCTTTTACCATCAAGACCACCAGCACGAATAACAACATCAGGGCTAAAAGGTCTGCCACAAGTCTTTACCTCTCCTTTACGGGCATTCTTTCCAATGTCCCATGCACCACTCCAATTGTGCATCTTCCATATTTCTGTTTTAACACCAAGTTCATCAACCAATTCTATGTATTGTTGGAGTTCTTCTTCCAGATTTTCATTATCTGTTATAAGATGATATGTCTCGACTATGCAGTTACTACCTGTCTCATCAACGTACTCTTTCATGGCACGAATGTTTTCTTTGATCAGATGGTAGTTACTGCCCCTTGTATTGTACATCCACTTTTGGTAGAGTTCAGGTGTAGGGCCAATGAATGAGAAACGAAAGAAATCCAATCCTGCATCCACACAGTCTTTCATGAACTGGCCACGCATATTGAAACCGTTAGAGAAGATAACCGCCTGTGCGTTATACTTCTTCACGATCTTAATATATTCAGGAAGAATCCGATTCAGGGTGGCTTCACCCGAACCGTCCAGATTGACCACACGAAGACCGTGCTTTGCACAATCTGCGACATAGGTTTCAAATTCGAAAAGGGACATCTTAGTCAGAAACCCCTTATGTCTTCCCCCAGTTCTCTTATCTTGCGGACACATAGAACAGTCAAAGTTGCAACCACCCTGCACTTCGATGACGGCTCTATCGATCTTTATGTCGCCCATAATTTTCTCATAACCTTTCTTTCATACTCTACAGTCAACCGTTTAGGTTTACCCAAGAAATCACTAATGTTCTTACTTAGTGAAAAAATATTGTTTGGTTTATCTCTAAACGGAGACACCTTTAAAGCTTGTGGGTTATGGTAAGTAGTAATACCTTCCGGACTCACAACAACCATAGGTCTATTAAAGTTTCTTGCAATATAGTGCCACATACCATCATAACAAAAAACGAGTCTACACGTAGATATGTGATACATAGCTTCTCTTACAGGAGTTCTGTAACTCAATTCTACAATGTTCATCCCCGCTCGGCGAAGAAGCTTTATTATATCACGCCATTCGCTATCTGTCAAGAAGTTTTTCCAAGAACGAGGAGTTTCCGCATTGAACTGCGGCGTCCAGACTACGACTTTCTTAGTGTCTATTTCACGGTAAGCGTCTCTACGGAAAGTCCAATCATTGATGGGAGCGTCTGAACCCTCCTCATCTGAGTATGAACCAGATTCAAACCAGAATCTAGCCTTGGGGATTTGTCGTGTGATTACTCTAGGTTTGTGAGAGTCTTCCGGATAGATTACATCATCCGAAAATTTCCAATCGGTGTATCGATCTGTTGAATTGAAAACATGAGAAACTACCACATCGTCTTTTCGGTGGTAGAAGTTGTGAATGTAATCTAGTCTTTCGATTATGGTCTCAGGGTCTTCAGGGTGATGAAGATAGTCTTCCCCGTGTTCCCAGTGAAATTCTAGATTAACTTTGAGTTTTCGGTCAGCGGAATAATTGTGGGCGCTGTTGAGCGCCCACATAAAATCACCAACTCCTGGCGTACCTCGCCAAGTAATTTTCTCCATAACGAAGTTTACTCTTTAGTTCTTTTTCAGTGCATCGGCTCCGAAGAAGGCTGATACCAATACCGCAATTGATGCAAAGTATGTAGGTGCAATATCTGCAATTAAGGTTGCCGCAGTCTCCAGACCAAGTACCGAAGTTACTGCAATACCAATTGGATACACCAGAAGACCGATAAGGGAGAACCAAGCCATCTTACGGATTGCATCTCTCTGTGCATCTTTATCTTCTAGTTCTCTTCTTTTGAACTCAAGATGCATCTCAAGTTCCGCTTTAGAGATGTGACCATCGCCGTCTACGTCAGCAACACCTAAGTCACTGTCTCTATCTATAGTTAGTTTTTCCGACATCAGGTTCCCCTTCTTGTTGTGGTTGAATGTCGAATTTATTTATAACTATTCTGTTTTAAAACCAACACTTTCCCGTTCAATATCGTCATGATTGAACTCCGCCCAATACAATTCGTAGGCGACACCTTCTTCAAGACATTCGAATTGATGATATTCGCCAGGCGGAACCTTGGTGTATTGTCCGGCTTCTAGAATGGTTTCATCAACAAGATCATACGAGTTCTTCCACACCCGAATCAGCAGACGGCCTGACTCACAGAAGAATCCGTTCCACTTGTACTTGTGTTTGTGTTTTGAACACACCCCGCCTGTTTTCATTTCAATACGGTGGAACTCTAGTACACCGTTTGCTTCGATCAGTTCTGTCTGACCCCAAACTTTCCCTGCTTTCATTTTAAAATACCTTTACGTTATATGTGCTTTCCCAAATCTTTGCATCGTTAAGGTCATCAACCATAGGTCTACCTCTCACATTCAAACTGGTGTTCAACAACATAGGAACTCCAGTTCTTTCATAATATTCCTCAATTATCTTACGGAACACGGATTGACAGTCCTTGCGGACAATCTGTACTCGTGCAGTACCATCCACATGGGTAACTGAATTATAATCATGTAACGCCTTAGAGGTGTACTGCATGTACTCGTTCATAGGGCCATCGAAGTATTGATCTGCATACTCTTCCAGAATTGCAGGCGCAAACGGACGATACTTCTGTCTACGTTTGATCTCGTTCACCGTGTCCTTAACATCGAACCGAACGTCTGCAATCAAAGACCGATTACCCAACGCACGTGGCCCAAACTCAGCTCTACCGTTTGCAACACCACAGTATCGATGTTCCAGAAGGTGGTCTACGACCTCACTAGGGTTGATCTCACGGTCAATATTTGTACCCAAGTATGGAGTCCACTTAACGTGTGTTCCTCCTGTCTCCTGCGCCCATGTACGTGCAGCGCATCCCAGAGACGAACCTGAGTCCGCTGGAGCGATTGCGATATGTACCTCATCAAACATGAGTCTTATTTTGGAATTAACAACAACGTTCTGAGCACACCCACCAGAGTAGACCAGTTTACTTCCGTACTTACGTGCCTCTTGCATAATCTCTAGGATTACACGTTCTGCAAATGCCTGCACAGATGCAGCTGCGTTCTCAGGTAGTGTGTTTTGGACTTTCTTTTTTAACTCTTCACGGAAAATCTTTCTACGCCGTTCCCTATCTGAAGATTCTTCTCCAATTAGAATTCCCAACTTTATTTCCTCAGCGATGTCTGAGAAACTATGATATCGTTCATAGAGCCAGTCAGAGAATTCGTCTTGACCATAGGAAGAAAGACCCATGACCACATATTCATCTTCAAGAGGCTTCAGTCCAAGGAACAGGGTAACCATACCATAAATCAGACCAACCGACTTAGGGTAATGAGTTTCTTTAATTAGGTTGAAGTTGTGATCCATGATGACGGCCGTCTGGACTTCACCAGCACCATCAATTGAAACCATCACAGTATCTTCAGAGGATTGCCACGGACGGGTATAGTATGCACCAGCACAATGAGACTCGTGGTGCAAGTGATGTTTGTCGTATACAAGAGAACCGTATACTGGAATTCTTTCGTGACGATTTAGATGTTGGGCATGAGCGTTTCTGTCATTCCCCTCTACAACTATTCCGCCCCGAATACCGTATTTGATCTCGTGGTCTTCGTAGAAAGTGACAACTTCATCTTTTTCTTGACCAATGAAATTCCAGAGACTATCTGGAATAACGGCGTCATTCTTTTTCTTTGACCATCGTTCTGCATGTGTAGCATAAGAGACAGTGCCATCCTCTTCGATGATACTGACTCCCGCATCATGATAGAACTCAGAGAATCCTACATATCTTGTCATTTATCCCTCTAGATAATCGTAAATGTCTTTCCAGTTTTTCATCAACGGGAAAGGACAATCGTCCATGTTGTAACCATGTTCCATTACGATACTATCTAGACCTAACTTATCTCCAACGTAGGCGTTCTCAATCTTGTCTTCAACCCAGACGTAGTTCTTACCTTTGTAGACGGCAAGAGCATCGTCCTTATCAGCACCAGTGTCAAGACAGACAACCTTCGCAAAGGCCGTGTCACCGAACAACTTTGCGAGGTTCTGTACCCGCAACTTCTGTGCATGGGGATCAAGACTCAAACTCGTAATCGCATGGAAGACATATCCATGTTCTTCATGCAACTTCCGAACGTAGTGCATGGCATCCCGAAGAGGGGGAAGGAAACCAATGGCAGCACTCTCGTTGAACTGCCGTACCAAGTCCTTGGCAAAAGGCTTGTCAATACCGTAACAATCAGCGATATCGTAGACATTCCGATTGTTCATCACATAACCCTTCTGGTTCATCCAGACATCGAAGGCGTATCCCCAGTTCAGGAGAACACCGTCACAGTCAACCAGAATCACCTTTTCATAATCATCATTCATTTTCATTCCTTTTCTCACTACATTGTCATAGTACTATATGGGGCAGGAATTGGCAAGCGTTTTTTTCAAGAAAAGTGACAAATATCTCCAGCTTCTGGCCAGTCATCGGGGGGTAGGAGGGGGAATTTACCGTCTCTGTACCCGTCTACCATGACCACCTTATTACCGCCTCCCGTGTAGTGTAGGAAGTTGGCGGACAGGGCCTTCTCGCCCCAAGGGTCTTTGTAGTGGGTGGGGGTGTCGTTCCATTTCTGGTCTAGGGTCTGGACATCAAAGTCATGTTTCATAAACTGACCAGACAGGTAAGGTTGGTCATTCATGATTGACATGTGTTTCTGAGGGCCTTCGAAGAACCACCACTTCCAATCATCAAACACCTCACGGGCCCGTAGGCGGGCCTCACGTGTCCATACGACCACGCCAGTGTTCATGACGGTTATCTTCGAAGGGTGATTTGGGGGAAGGGCAGGGATCAGGGGTACACCGTGCCACTCATACTTCTCACGGTAGTCGTTGTAGGTCTTATCGTTGTAGTCCCAAGCGTTGTATCCACCAGCATTTTCTGTACGGATGTCAGACTCTAAAACACCACAGACTTCTCCATCACATTCGTCAAAGATATTGTCTGTGGTGTTTACTACGATATCGGTATCAACAAAGAGAACCTTGTCGTACTTGTCGAAGGACTCATCATAAACGACACGTAAACATTCGAACAAACAAACCGTAGTGTCCTTTGCGTATTCTTCCTTGGTGAATACCGCTTGGTCTGAATACAAGTAATCCGCACCAATTTGTTTGGCGTAGATTTCAAAAGACTTACGGGAGATATCAGCCATCTCCCTGTACAGTTGAGAACGTGAACGTCCTTCAACGTCTCCCCGTTTCTGATCTAAGTCATCATTGATAACTAGATACTGAAAGATCAAGTTTGTATTTGGGTTTTCTCTTTGAGTCATAATGCATTTTTCCTTCAAACCCATACTTGACTAGGTTTTTATGTTTGTTACGTTTCTTGTTTCGGTTGTCGTGACGAGAGTACTTCGCCATGATTATCCTTCCTGTAGTTTATATATTAGACATACTTCTCGTAGTCATTGTTAGGATCGAAATCCGTGACTACTTGATAGCGGGTAGACTTACCGTCCTTGAACGCAATAAGTTTCTGCCCTCTATTCTTTCCGTCTGATCTAACTGAAGCATGAACCCAACCAGAGTTTGCACCTTCAGCGGGATTGTAGAACTCAAGAATGACCTGATCAAACGTACAATTCTCAGCAATCCAATCAGCAAGAACGATGTTAGGAACACCGTTGATTTCCATGTCCACAGCCTGACCATTGCAGTGCTGTGAAGTTTTCGAACCACCAACCGCAACGTTAAGAGCAGGCGAACGATAACCACTGTTGATTGTAACGGGTTTACCGAACGCTTCTCTAACGGGTTGGCAAATATTCTGTACAACGTACTTCAGGTTTTCCATGTGCTCACCCTGAGGCGTGTTGTCAATACCACGTTTTGTGGCTGTTGCAGATTTCGTGAATTCTGCTAATACGAAATTCTCGCTAAGTTTCATAATTGTTTCCTTTATTCTTTATGACCTAACATTTCCTTAGTCATGATATAATCTCGTACAAAGTCAGACCTCACAATATCCGACCACGTAAATTCGACTGTTGTAAATCCAGTCATATTATCTATAATATCAAGGAACTTTATAAGTCCTTTTTTGTCCATGTCCTTAGTGAAGTCCGATTGTCGGTAGTCTCCAGAGAAAATAATTCTACAGTTGGTTCCTACTCTTGTTATAATCGAATCAAGTTCATGGAAAGTTAAATTCTGCATTTCGTCAACGATGATCACAGCATCGTTGAGTGTGAATCCTCTAATGAAAGAAGTTGACAGGAACTCGATAGCTCCTTCCTTGGTCAACTTATCGTATGCTTCATGATCGTCAAACAGTTCTGCACACAAGGCACGATAGGGGCCAGTGTAGGCATCAATCTTTTCTTCAAGAGAGCCAGGCAAAAAACCAATCTCACGTGTGGGTACGATAGACCTCACCACGATGACTTTATCAATTCGGTTTTGTTTATCTAATGCTTCTTCCAACCCAAGATACAATGCGGTAAAAGTTTTACCCGTACCAGCAGAACCAGACATCACGATGTGGTGTCCCTTGTCCCATGCGGCATAAACCTGTTCTTGAGCTTGAGTGATTGGTTCGAAGGTGTTTAGATCGTCAATCCTTAACTTCTGCGGCAACGTTCTTTCTCTTCTCATGTTTTAATGGTGTTTCCTTTACCGGAACCTTTTTTGATTCTATCCAGATGATTTCTCCACTCGTTTCCTGCTTGTCTCAAGGGTGTCTTGCTGCTTGAGATGAGGCCAGGCACACCATCATAGTAACGTTCTAAATTTGGATTGTCGGATAGATACTGATCATAATCGGAAATCCGGAGGATCACTTCCGCAATCGCTCCGGTTTCCTTGTTTCTAAAACTATAAATCGGCATAATTTACATCACACTTAATTATCAACCTCACTACGACACCTTGCGGTGAAGAGATAGGATCACCTTCCTTATTTTGATTGAGTGAATTTAGGTTCTACTTCTAAAATAGTTTGATTGAGGAACTCACGTTTAGCCATTAGTTTATGCGCCTTCTGAGTTTTACCCCTTTTATTGAGACTCGCAATATAATGATCTAATTCCCGACTGTCTCGTTTTAATCGTTCTATTTGAGTTGATGTCATAGCACTCCTATTAAGTAGAGGGTTAGAGTTTAATTAAGTTTGGAAATGCCTCCTGTACAGTTTGCTTGGTTAAACCTTTCACAGGCGCCTTCTTAGCGACCATCGAAAGAACAACTTCCGCATCAGACGGATGGATGGATTCCAACATGTCTATGAACATCTTTTCACGTCTGAATGAGGGAAGAGTGGAGCCAGGCCCGCCCTGAACAAAGTACCCAAAGTCTTTGTGCTTTTTGAGTAGTGTCGAAGGTACGGACTCCGGAATATTTGGAGTATAAGGTGGTTTACCTTCAGGGAGAAGGAAAACGAGTTTATCGTCAAAGGTGCCTCGTAGTACATCTGTAAACGCAGCAACGTCCTTATATTTCAGCAGAACCTTGATACGTTCCGCTTTCGTTTTAGCTTTTCCAACTTCTTGGAAAATTTCGAATACTTGTGTGGGTTCGCCAGTATAAGCCATAATTTTCTCACTGTATATTAGTATATAGGGTTTCAACCATCTCCAGAAGCGATATATTTTGAGAATTCATCGAAATCCGTTAGGATTTGATCGTACTCGCTTTTCGCAACTTGGATAGCATAATTAGAGTTGGGCCCGAAACGAGCCCGAACCTTTTCCTCAACAACTGAAAAGGGTTCGTTAAAGTTATCACAAACCAATTCTTGGACTTCAAAAACAAACTGACCCATCTTACTCATCAGGATTTTCCTCAACAGTTATACGATACTTAGTACCGTTTAAATCTACAATATCTAGGGTCTTCTTGGTAGACAGGAAGACACCATCAGCATTTAAATCCATAGTAACATAACCAACTTCTTTTGTAAAGCTCTCCCCGTACAATTCTGCACTAGGGAGAACCTTCTTAATGAAGTCAGCAATGAAATCACAATAAACTAGGTTCATGCTACCTCCATGAAAAATTCTTTGTTCTCTTTGAAATAGACGCCCTTGGGAACGATCAACTTCTCAATCATCACCCAGTCTTCGGCAGTCATACGGTTACCGTAGTCTTCACACTCAGTCACCTTGAGAAGATAGGCAACGGCCTCCTTCGCAGTGTCAAACGACTTCATATCCTTATCACGGTTTAGGTAGGGTTTCGCAATATACATTAGGCACAAGCTCCATACTGATTATATTCTTTAATGTTTGGCATTTCAAGGATGATGTCCCGAACACGTTCACGGTCAACGGAGTCACCATCGCCCCATTCCATGAAGTTCTCAGGGTCACAACACATCTTGAGGTATTCTACAATAGCGACCTCAACGTCAGCATCAGTCAAACCCAGAATCGGGTAGAGACCGTTCCACTCGCTGTAAAACAAGAGGACGTATTCCTTGAACTCGACAAGGACAGGATTCTTAGAAAAGGCGATACAGTTGGTAATCATCACAAATCTCCTTAAGCGTACCAAGAGCGGTAGTAGGAACGGTTCTCGTCAGCAGGACGGGCGGAAGAGTAAGAACTGGTCTTGAAACCACCGTAGTTGTCAATTCGCTTCTTCATCTCAGAACCAATGAAGGCGTCACGGACAGGGAACACGTTGTCAGCCATACCGTGACTCATCTGCGAACCGTCTTCACTCCGACACGCAATCTCACGGACGATCACAGTCTTCGCAGAAGGCTTCGCAACGACTTGGTAGAAGTCAACGTTGGTCTGTTCGTAACCCCAAGAGTCAATGAAGATGTCACCGATCTTGACCGCAGCGGCCTTCTCAGCAGCTTCTGCCTTGACCTTCAACTTACGAGCGGCACGAAACTCTTGAGCAGCGATCTTGTCGTTGATGTACTTAGCGCAGTATTCGTACAGACGCTCAACAGAAGCGAAGCGGTAGTTGAATACGATCTTGTAACCGAACTTCGCACGGGCAGAGAACCGGACACACGAGGCGACCTTACGGTCTTCATCGATCTCCAACTGGAGGCCTTGGGCAGCGAAGTTTTCAATCATCATTTGTTTCATAATCATCTCTCTCTCATCACGTTACATATACATAATAACCAAGCTGGCAGGAAAAGTCAAGCATTATTTTCAAAATAAGCGAAAAAAGATTCCTAATGAAATCAATGACTTAGTACCAAGGACGATCATCATCCTTAAAAAGTTCCTTTCGGTGACTCCAGACACCCCAATACATGAGGATCAAACCAAGGACAGGAAGACCGATAGTCACCCAATCACTAGGAGGCGGGCCTGCCACACAGTCCGCTGCGTAGAGACACTCATCGTAGAAGTCAGCGGTTCCTACACCACCCATAACCAAGAACATTCCAACAAGAATCCGAATCATCACAAATCTCCTAAATCAATCAACGTCCCATTCAATAACCACGTAATCGTCATACCCACTCTCTTCAGCAAACTCAATCGCAGCAGCTTCGCTAGAGAAGATAAGTTCTGGAATTATTTCACCTTTTACTTTCAGATAATACACAAAGTCACTCATCACGCCTCCCTATAGTAGACTACAAACATCATCCCAAATTTTTTCCAACTCAAACTGACTATCAAACCCGTATTCAACGGCATGATGCCAAGAGGAGGAACAACGAATCACTGGAGCAGGGCCCCCGTTCTTCAGGATGGTATCGACAATCATCATAGGACTACGATAAGCACCGACAAACTCGTCACCGGCAAACAGCTCGACAAGACCTTCATTCACAGAAACAAAATCAACAGCCATGGGAACACTCCTCTCATCACATTACATGACCATAATACTTGGTTTGACAACAAATGTCAAGCGTTTTTTTAGATTTTTTTCGAATATTTTTCCCACATGTAACCCCGAAGTTGATCCATGTTCAACTTGGTGTCCTGATAAAAGGGAGTCAAATCAAGGTCTTGCGGCACGTCCAGTGGTTTCTCTTCCAGTCTACCCAAATGATAATACTTCCCATTTCGGTATTCCAGACGGTCTCCCAGTCTCCTTGGGGTCTTCCATCTCATGTGGTGAACCAGTGAGGTTCCGTTTGTAACGGTAATCCAGAACTCGGTATCGGCCACATGTCCCAGACAGTTGTCCTCTTCCCAATAGTCCTCATCTACCACATTCACCAGTGCGGGAATGGCCGTGTCGATTGACCCATAATGAGAGATAAATCTAAGGTTGTGCATACCACACAAGTCCGCATAACTATTGTCCATTGTAAACCCAGACATGTTAATTGTCAAGCGTTTTGTGAATACATGACCACGAATTAACCAGTTGAGGATGTCCCGATTTGGGACTATGCACCTGTCGATCTTTTTGGATTCCACGAAGTTGATGGCCTCCTCTCTTGTCAGAGGCAACCATTCCTTTCTGTCTGGAAGTCCATAACTGTAATGGGTGTCGCTGATCATCATGGACGGTAGGAGGTCAGTCAACATAGAAGAGGCGTGATGCATGTTCTTGGTGTGCCAACACACCGAAGAAGGGACAAACTGAAAAATGTTGATGTTACGCAAGGCAAAGACCATACAGTCTTCATGAGTAAATTCAATCATCCTTGAGAAGTTGGTTGTGCCTGAAGTTGAGGATACGATGAAGGGATCGGTCTCCAACACGTACCAGCCTGGATCGTAATAGTTTGGTTCCGGTGTCATCTCTAGAGCATGAATGGTACACTCAGAATATTGCTGAATCATCTTACCATGCAAACCATCATAGAGTTGTTCACCAGTCCCATCAGTGATACAGAACTTGGCAGGCCCAAATCTTGCTAGTTTGGTGTAGGGAAGACTTTCCAACTTTGCGGGAGAATCTAGGAGAATAATCCTAAGTCCCAGTTCTGCACATGCGAACAGGGCCGATACATGACGGGTGTTGACATTCATTATTGAAATGGCAACAAGATCACCCTTTCTAGCTCCGTAGGATTCTACAAGGAGTCTTTTCCACCCATCAATATCTCGACACAGTTCCTCTTTATTCTTACCGTCATATCGAATAGAAGAGGTTATACAATTACGACTTACTATCACTTTTTAATTCCCTGACATGAGAAGAATGAATTTTACATCCAATAAACTCATTGTAGTAATCATCGTTCAATAAGACATTACGATCAAACTGTTCTTTGGCCTCAAGATAAGAACACTCACCTTTAGTTCTACAGAGATGCAGTATCTCACGATAGTATGCATCCCCACCTTTTGTTTCCACAAGAAGTTTTAGTTCTTCAGACGAACCATAGTAAGACATCCAATCAGACTGAACCTTCTTGGTACGTTTGCGGGTTTTGCCTTTTAGCGGGGGGAGTTTACGAGTAGACCAAAAGAACTTCTTACCAACATATTTCTTATTAGTATCAAGTTCAGTAATAAGATAGACGAACCCAACCCATTGGCTGAGTTCGTCATCTGTAGGAGTAAAGTGTAAGTTTCTATAATGCCACATACTATTATGTAGGCATTATATTACGTCACTATCTCCAAGGTATTCTACTTCAGCTTCTGACCCACACATGGGGCAGAACTCTGGTTTGTCATCCTCATAGGAACAAATCACTTTACAGATACTATCACAAACAACGCATTCTAATTCGTAAATATATTGTTCCATCATGCAGCACAACCTCTACCGTCTAGTCCACAGACTTCAGGTGCGACCTCCCAACCCCAGTCTCCTGCCATACCCACTACTGAGTATTCGGTGACTCGTTTTTCGAAGAAGTTGTCGTGGGAGGCTCCGTTAAGTACCCAATCAAGCCATGGTAGAGGATTATCTTTTTGTCGGAATTTAGTCTTGAGTCCAAGCTGAAGTAAACGGCGATCAGCAATATGGCGAATATACTTACGTACCTCGTCCTTAGTAATCCCCTGTACATCATTCCCACGAAACGCAAGATTGATGAATTTTTCTTCCAATTCAACTGCATTTTTAGCCATCTCATAAATTTTAGATTTTAGTTCATCATTCACGATACGGGGATGTTCTTCGCAGAACTGTCTAAACAACTTTGCGTTACCCTGAACGTGAATGGTCTCGTCTCGGATAGACCACTCCACAATCGTACCCATACCCTTCATCTTACCAAACCTCTGGAAGTTGAGGAGCATAACAAAAGACGCAAACAGAGACATGCCCTCGTTGAACACAGATTGTGCAAGAGCAAGTGCAAGACCCGTTTGTGTAGTGGAGTCACCTTCCTTCATGAAATCCACCTTGTCAGCCATCTCTTTGTACTCAAGGAACTTGTGGTACTCTTCATCAGGCAAACCAAGTGTGTCATTCAATAGTGCATAAGCACGTTGGTGTACGGCCTCTCTTGACGCAAAAGAGGACAACATGTTACGTACTTCATTGTTCTTAAAACGAGGAATCAAAAGTTCGTGATAGTTCTCTCCAACCTGTACATCCGACTGAGTGAACAGACGAAGAATGTGAGTGATGAACTCTTTCTCACTTTCAGTCAGTTTTGTTTTCCAGTCCTGTACATCTTCAGACAGTTCAGCTTCGTCTTCGATCCAGTGAACCTCTTCGTGTTTCTTTGATAGTTCTACCGCCCAAGGGTACTTGAACGGTTTATATGTTGTGCTAAATTCTAGTAGTGACATTTATCCCTCACATGCTCGACATTCGTTGTCTTCGTTATTTTCTAAATTGACCTTATTAAAGAAGGCCATTAACTCATCATATCCACCGACATAAACCCCTTCAACATAAATTTGGGGGACAGTCTTGACCTTACGTCCAGTTACTTCTGCGGCGGTCTTACCAATCTCCTGAAGGTCTACGTAATCATACGCAATACCTCTCAGTTTCAGTTCTTCTTTTGCAAGTTGACAGAACGGGCAGTCTTTCTTACCGTAGACAATGGTACGGGTATCATCTTGTAGTGCAACCCGTTCTACCTTCTCTGAGACGTTCTCAGCACGTGATTTAGCCTCGGTTCTTAGATAGTACAGACCTTTCAGTCCTTCTTTCCATGCCTTGAGATGCACCTTGTTCACATAAGACTTCTCTGCACCAGCAGGGAAGAACAGGTTTACCGACTGACCCTGACAGATGTAGGGTTGTCTATCCGCAGCATGTTGCACCACCCAAGACTGATCCAACTCCTGTGCAGTCTTGAACACAGCCTTTTCACCTTCATTAAGGTAAGGCAGATGTTGCACAGAACCCTTGTTGGTAATAATCGACTGCCAAGTAGAGTCGTTGTTTATTTCCCGCTCGGTAAGAATCTTCTCCAAATACTTGTTTTTGACCAAGAAACTTCCCGCTCGGGTACGGTGAGTATACGCATTTGCCTTTAGGGGTTCGATGGAGGGACTGGTTGAGAGTACAACCCCGCTGGATGCATTGGGAGCAATGGCAAGTAGGTGGGCAAATCGCAGACCAGTCCCTTCTCCGTCCGGATAAACACCTCGCAATTCAGCCAAGTGTCGGGATTGGGCGGTTGCTTCGGCCTTGATGTGTTGGAACACAACTTTATTAATTTCTTGAGCCCTAACGGACTCCCAAGCAACTCCATGTTTTTGTAACAAACTGTGAAACCCCATCGCTCCCAGTCCGATTGATCTTTCTCGTTGTGCGGAATACTTGGCTCGGGCAACGGTGTCGGGAGCGCTTTCGATGAAGTACTCCAAAACGTTGTCGAGCATAGTAACAAGGTCACGAACAATAGTTGTATCTTTCCATTCATCATAATACTCCAGATTTAAACTGGACAGACAACATACAGCAGTACGATCAGGCCCAGTAGGCAAGTGAATCTCATTACATAGGTTAGACCCATGAATCTTTAGTCCCAAGTCCTTTAGGTTTTGGGGCAGAGCACGGTTGGCAGTATCAATGAAGTTTAGATACGGTTCGCCCGTGCGGAAACGAACCTCAAGGATACGTTCCCAAAGTTTACGTGCATTCACGGTTTCTTTAACGGAACCATCCTTGGGGTCACGCAAGTCAAAATCGGTATTCTCCATTACCGCAGTCATGAACTCATCGGTAATGTTGATTGCGTTATGTAGGTTGAGTGCCTTACGTTGAACGTCTCCTGTAGGGATACGCATATTAAGGAATTCTACAATGTCTGGATGAGACACGTTCATGTACGCAGCGTAAGAACCCTTGCGAGTCTTACCCTGTCGGTACGCAATCATGTCTGCATCTACGGTGTGTAGGAATGGGATGGGGCCTGGCGCAACATCGGAGACAGTTCTAACGTCACTCCAGTGGCCACCAACACCGCCACCATAAACGCTAAGCCAACGCAACTCGCTAGTGTGATCGATAAGACCCTCAAGTGTGTCGGGTACGTAAGTAAGGAAGCATGATATTGGCATGCCCTTTCCTTTGCCATGACCGTTAGGTGCATTAGATAAAACAGGAGACGCAAACATAAACCATTTATTGCTGACATAATCGTAGAGCCTCTGTGCAAGTTCCTCATCCATTTCCTCATGATACGTTGACCATGCCTTTGCGGCACGGGCATATGCTTCTTGCGGGCTGGATTCATATGAGTTGAGGTAAAAATCTTTTAACATACCCACCGCATAATCCGCTAGTAGGTCATCCTTACTTTTGTTTATTTTAATTTTCATCTTTTTTCCATTGTCATTTAGTGTAGTCATAAAAATCCTGACCAGCGGTGAATTCGTACTCTTCAATAAAAAGTCTTCTGCCAGAACGAGCAAACTCTAAACACTTTTGTGTGAGATACTCGTGAATGTCCTCTTGAGTAAAGAGGTCATTATACAAAAAATGGCTCTTCATGTCAACATGATAATTCTCTACCAAAAATCTGTCGGGGTAAAGATACTTATCATGTGTGCCACGAAGAGCCACATAGATTAGTTTATGTCTTGGGTTTTCGTCTTGAAGTTTATACACCCACGAGAGATCATCTTCGTCACCATCAAAGATAACGACAGTGTACCCGAATTCGGTTTCCGTTGTTTCGATTGTTTGAATAGACATAATTTCTCCTAATATGGAGATAATTATATCAGGATGACAGGGTGTTTGTCAATAAGAAATGTCAGAAAGTTTGGGGGTGTAAAAGTATCGATCATTGGTTTCTCCCAGCATCAGCATATTCTTGTCTTTGACGGTTACCCCAAGTTTCCATGAACCGTTTAAGGACAGTTTCCATATCCTTACGTTTCTTCTTGCGGTCATATTTCTTCCGGACAATTACGGTAGATGAATCGTCCCCTGCGCCAGGCACAGCAGAAGTTCCAGTCATTTCTTCGTAGAACTTGTTAAAGGACTTCATCTTAGAATTTCTCCGGTAGAGATATATATGCTTTGCTGGGTCTTCAAATGGGTGGCTTCGTAAATTTTTATTCCCAAAACTTCACCCACGGGTGCATTCTTTTCTTCGTGTACACGAATCTGATCGTCTCGACTAACCATCTCTGCACCAAGAGTGGTAATAGTATCGTTCTTCATTCTGTAGATGCCAGGCGACAGTTTCTCGCCCTCAATCATAAACCATTGTGTATCTTCTGCTAACACATCAAGAATGTCGATTCCAGTCTCCCTGTGAATCTTCTCAACGTGTTCATCTTTGAGGTTACCATGTTCTTTGATCAACCAAAGAGCAGCACCATAACGAGCAATCGTGGATTGTCCGCCAGGGATTTTGGTCATCAACCTCTTGATGTTATATACGAGACGGTGAAACATTGTATAGTGAGTACTAAACGCCTCACGGTCTCTAATGTCGTTTGTGTTGAAGTCCTTGTTACGAGAACCGTCAGCGTTAATAATACCAGCTTTGTATGCGCCAGTTTCTTCCCACGGGGTAACAAGAAGTTTTAAGAACCTTATTGTGTAAACAAGATCGGCGGCACTCTTTAGAATTCCCATTATGTCATCCTTCTAATTTCTCTTAGTCGTTCTACTGCGAGTCCGTCCAATTCTATTTCCGGATATCCATCGTAGTCTATGGCCTTGAGGAAAATGAGAAATGGTTTAAGTGCGCTCCAATGTTCCGATTCAACTTTAAGTTCTAATATCTTCAGTCCAGCGTATATGCCGAACACGTTAAAAATAACAATCAGGTGATTGAGGATCAATCTCTCTGAAAGTTCTCCACTGTCCCTATAACGATTAAGCAGTCTCTTTACATACTTAAATCGTTTCAGGTCTTCAAAGAATTGTTCACTATCAATACAATTGGGAGTATAATAGTGTTTCGCTGCAAACACAACAACGTTTTTATTGGTAAGTTCTAGTTCCATAATATACCTTAGTGAGATTATACTTCACTACTATGTATCTAAATTACATTCAACTTTTCCAACAACGTTGTCTTGGTGTCCCTCGTGTTTACATCAATTCCGTATTGTTCTGCCAATGCCATTAATTGAACCTTGGTCATGGCACTTAAATCTTTGTTAGGTGTGGGAGCTTCTGTGAGAGTCTGAACAGGCGTCTGTGTGATAGACGCCGGTGTCTCCAGAAGCGCACCACTATGATACTCTTCGATCTCAAGATCACTGATTCGTTGTGACTTCAAGAGTTCTCCCGTAATCGGGTCAATCCATCCTCTAGGGGTAGGTACAGCATGTCTGCACCAGCCGGGCGCTTCAATCATTAGTCAATATCCTTGAGTTCATCCGCTACTTGTGCAATCTCAGCAAAGTTCTTACCTGAAAGAACATCCATGATCTTCTCTCTGTAAGTACGAGTATCTTCCTTCACCGCACCCTTGACAGGATTGACAACATTCTTGTCACCCTTGGGATTGTCGCCAGGCCGTTTCGCAGCGGGTTTAGTCGCACGTCCAGCGTCTGTTGCGGTTTGGTGTGTTTCTTCTTCGTCCTTCACATCAACGTTCTTCATGTGAAGATCAATAAACTTCTTGGAACTCGGAGACTCTTTATCATCAATCTTCTCAGGTTCCTCTGCATCCTTCTTGGGGTTGGGTTTTGCGGCTTCTTGAATTGCTGACCACATTGATTCGAAAGATTCACCAATCTTGGAAATCTCGGCAGTCTTCTCGCCATCATTTCCAACGGGTTTCTTTTTCTTCTTATCGTCTTTCTTATCGTCTTTGCGAGCGTCAATAGCGTCATCGGTAGCGGCACGTCTCTTGTGCAGATACTCATCAGAGCTATCTACGTCACCATCGTTGTCGATGTCTTTGTCTTTGCGCTTCTTGAAAGGTTTGTCGAGTTCTTTGTTATCCACAGGATCAAGAGCTTCTTTCTTGGCCTCTTCTACATCGTGATAACCTTTGTCATCACAATGTTCACAACCTTTGCCTTTGCACTTCGGGCACTCTTCTTTTTCTTCTTTCTTAGCGTGTTTCTTCTCGGAGACTACCGATTGATATGCCTCCATCAGTTTTTTGATGTCTTGAGTTCTCATTGTTGTCTCCGTTACATGAACCAGAAAAATTTAATTAATGCGCCAATCAAGGCGGTAACTACAACCATTGTAATCCGGTTAACGATTCTAACCGTGTGGCTATTATCCTCAACCTTCTTATCAATATCATCTAACTTTTGAGAGAATCTATTCATTCTTTCAAAATTAGCATGATTATTCTTTTCTATAGCAATTAACTTCTCTTCCGCACGGGCGAGACTTATCATTGCATCCGATAATTTATCGATCTTATCTTCGATACGATCAAGTCTTTGATTTTGAGTCATGTGTTCTGCCATTCTTAGGGCGCCCCATTGAAATAAAAGTTACTAGTTCTATTTATAATTCTTTTATTCTCAGAACAAGATCACCATCACCTTTTATAATTCGGTGATAGGTCATTTCTGGAACATTAAAAATATCCCCAGTTTTTAATTCAACAGGGTCTTCATTGTCTAGTTGAAACATCCAACCATCACTGCCCTCGACATAAATCCTACGTGGATTTTTGTCACGATGCCAGATCAGTTCAGAAGGGTCAACTCCTTTTTTAAACAAACGGAGTTTATCCCCGTTTGCTAAATCGAAATCGTGGTAGGTATTACCAGAAGAAACTTCCGCCACCACTCAATCCTAATTGTTTCGCATATCTAGGCAATCTACAGGCCCAGTATGCAGCAGTTGTCTTATCGTTCTGTTGAGCGCACTTATGACGTGCAGCAAAACTTTTCCGAGCTTCAGGATCATTTAACTTGACCTTAAGCCCAGTAGTGTCTCCCCAAGAAACCTTCTTGATGTTTCCATTGGGCGCCTTGACGTACACATAGTACTTCTTAGGGCCACCCGCTTTGGGTTTGTTGAGTTCGGGTTGTTTACCCTCTTCTTCAAAGATACAATCCAGTGCTACGTTCTGTCCCTCATAGATTCCAAAATTGCCAAGGTCAGACTCCATAATATCCACTTCAGAAGGATCAACTTCCAATTCACCTTTGTAGTATGCTTCACGAAGGTCTCTCCAATATGCATAGTACATCTCCGACCCAACACGGTAGATATTATTCTCCACCAACTTGGATTCAGAACCACACTCGCAATGTTCTTTAAATTTCTTCATTCTTAACTCACGTACATGTTGAGTTCGTACTTACCACTGTCCATACCATAGACTTGCATCTGAAGTCTCTGCTTGGTGGGCTTACCACCTTTGGTCAGTTCGATATTATACGAGTTGGTTTTACCCTTCGAAGGTTTACGAGGGCCCGATGCAACTTTACGAAACCACTCATCGTCATCGATTTCGTAGCCTTTCTTTTCTACTTCTCTCTTTGCGTACTGCACAGCGGTAGAGAAGTCTTTATGATAGACTTCGTAGTTTGCACCACTCTTTCTCGCTTCGTTCATCTCCAAGTCAGTCTTGGTGAACATTGCAGATTGCCCGTTAGCAAACTTAACCATTACTGAACGACCACCGAGCCCGTGAGGAACGATGACACCAGACTTACCAAGGAGTTTTCGATCTACGACTTTCTTCGCATCGTCTTTGACACGAACAAGGTCGCCTAGACCAAAACTCTTTGCTTCTTGAAGTGATTCTCTTAGTTCGAAAAAATCTTTCATCGTTTCATCACCTTCCAAGCGATATTAGCTAGGGTTGCAATTTTTGCATTGTCCATCTTCGCCTTGTTTGCGTCATTGACTTTATCGTAAATCTGTACGATTGCAGATGCAGTGAACAGGTCAACCATAACGCCGTCAATCTTTGCAGCGCTTTTGTCCTGAACAATCTTTCTGACTTTATCCATCGTGGACATTACTTGATCCTCACTGCCTGTTTCAGACCATTAAGGGACGCACCAGCCATATCCTGAAACTTCTTCTTGTCCATAGGTTTCTGGATACTGTTAAACTTGGCGACAAGTTGTTTTGCCATCTGTTGAGTCAACTTGGTTTTCTTACCATCCTTGAACTCAATTGTACCGCCTTTGGGGAGGTCAGCAACACTACGAATCTGCATCACGATGTTCTTGTCAGCTGCCTTACGGTCATCATCGGTTGCCTTGATATCATCATCGTCATCCTTTCTTTGAAAGTCTTTGTCTCTAGACATATCTCTGTAGGCTAAACCCTTTGCGGATTCTTCAACTGCTTCAAACAGTTTACGAATCTCTGCGCCGGGAACATAGTCAGGCAGCATCTTCTCAAGATCATCGGCAGAAACATCTTTCATCTTAGCAACCTTGGGAGCAAACGCCTTCATGGTCTTGCTCTTCATCATCTTAGCAGCGATATCTTTACCTGCAGCTTCAGCAACCCGCTTAGCAGTCGCAGTAGCGATGGCCATTTTCTTGTCCATCGGCATATTGGGGTTATCTTTCTCCATCGCCTTGGCGATCTGTTCCCTCTTCTTTTTCTCAGCGGGAGTGAGGGTCTTCTCTTCTTTTTTCAGTTCAAACCCTGTTTTTTTCTGGAGGTTTTTATAATCAACCTTACCGTCCTTTTTATTTTTAGGATCGTTTCTATAACCCCTAACCATATCTGCTGCCGAACGGCGTAGTGCAGATGTATGGGGGTGTGGTTTTGAACCAGGCTTATCTTTTCCTGTGGGGTGAGTGCCAAAAGTATCCTTAACTCTAAGAGCCTTCTCACGCAATTGTTTAATAGTTTTCATTTATGCTAAATCCTTGTCGTGGTTTAGGTTACCTTTTTTCTTTTTAACAATAAAGGCATTGACTCGTGCCATACCCCATTGTTGTGGTGTGGTGCCAGGACGGTGACCAGTCTTCCAAGCGGCAACCCCACGATTATATACCTTACGAAGTGTATCAGGTGAGATACCAGACTTCTTCGCCTTCGCAGCGATACCATCCGGCCCTTCCTTAATATCTAATTCATCCCAGAGAGCATATCTTTTCATCGTGTTGACCTATTCTGAGAACTTGTTCTATTAGTACGTGCAATATTCGCACGGCGTGTACGGGCGCTACGGGCCCGATCTAACATGCGATCAAACTTCTTACGATCACTCTCACGTTCTTTGCTGATCTGATCTTTTGCAACATCTACAGGATCGGTTGCTTCTGATCTCATCAGTTTGGCCAAAGTTCTTGGATCAATATTAAAACCCGTGGAACGTTTAACAGCATCAGCATAGTATTCGATACCATGACGATCTGAACCACCACGTTCCTTTCTCTTTCTATCCATGATGTCTTTTACTAACTTCCTAGCAGCATCATAGTGTTTCTTCTGCCAAGTCTTAGGCCCGATTTTATTTACAATAAAGGATGTCAAATCTTCCTCCGTTAATTCGAAAGACTCTTCTAGAGATTCATATCTTACCACAGGAGATGTTGTTTTGAAATCCTTCTTACGCATAATGGTCTTATTCACAACTTCGAATTCATCATTCTTGAAGTTGACAACCACAGGTAAATTTAAATCAGATTGAATGTCCTTGAGTACGGCTTCACCGTTCTTGTGTTTCTTGATGTTCTGACCCTTTTCTCTCGCAATCTTCTTGAACAACCTTTGAATCTCCGATACAGAGATAGCCGGTTTGTTGCGAGCGTCATTCATACGGTCAGCAAAATGACGTGTGAATTCAATGTCAATATCAAACTTTGAGAGGAGTCTGTCGCCAAACTTCTCAAGGTCTTGAATCTGTTTTTGAGTTACTTCCTCATACATGTCCTTGAAGGCCTTAGTGTACTTGGAAGGTTTGGTCTCGGCATCCTTATCGCCAGGAGCGGGTTTGTATGCAGATGCATCGTCATCGGCTTTCTTACCGTGTTTCTTGAAGTGTGCATCTCTCTTATCTTTGGTATCTTTGGCCAGACCCGCATGATAACGAGCGGGTTGTGTACCCTTCTTGTCATCGATATCTTTATCTTGGGGAGTGGTGGTTTTCTCAACCAGTTCCACAGCGTCTAACCACATACGTTTGCGGTCACCATTAGACATTTCTACTATGACATAGTTGGCGCCTAATAGTGACACTATTGCGACATCATTTGTCTCTTTTACGACAACTGTGTCACCAATACCGTACAGTTTCCCATGTACGTACTGTTCTCTTGTTTCAGAAACAGGAGCGAGTTCAATGTGATTCTTGAAGGAACGCTCTTCAGAGAGACCCATACCCTTACGGACATCATTGAAGAGTTTACGAGCATCCTGATTGGACATAGACTTGGGAACGCCTTGTGCAAAAGTCACAAAGTCATTCTTCGATGCATTCTCACGTTGTTTCGATGCAGACATACCTTCTACACCTTCCGCATCGGGATCACGTTCACCAGCAGATACTACGTTGATTTTTTCGAAGTTATAGAACCCGTGACGAGCCTTAACTCCGTTGTATTTGTTTAAAAGAACTTCGAACTCACGTAAACGATCTGCTCCAACCACCATCGTGATTTTCTTGTAACCCTGATCATAGAGTCGAGAGGCAACATCAAATACGTTCCGGACGTTCTTGTCGATCATCACGTTACGTGCATGTTTTGGAAACATCTTACGAACGTGTTTAACCTTATCGGAATATGAGAGGGGGTCTTTCTTAGGGTTGGAAACCTGAGACAGATAAACCTTATAGTCCGCCTTACCAGATTTGGTGGCGAGAGTGTCCATCACTTTCCCGTGACCAATAGTAGGAGGGTTCATTCTACCAAAGGTAAAATAAACTTCACGTTCCTCTTCTACGAGGTATTGAGAAAAATTCTTAATCATCTTTATCCTGTCCCGAAGCGCCCCGTTTTCTAGCGAGTTCTGCCTTTCTAACTACAGGCAACAACTTGCGGGCAAGTTTATCAATTTTGGGTTTCATCTTATCTAGACGTTTCTCAATCTCCTGCCTACGGGCAAATGTGAGTTCGTCTTTAGGAATACCCTTAGTGATTTTCTTCATGAACGTGTTTCTCGCCTGTTTGCGAGCACGTCTCATCAGGACTTCTTGATTAGCAACTTTACGGGCAGCACGCTTCCGACCCATGGCGATCTTCGCCTTGTTCTTTTTGAGATTACGTGCCATTTTTCTACGGGTCTGAATATCAACAGCTTCACCCGTGTTGCCTGTGGGAATATCCTTGCGGCGCTTCTGCGCTTGGTACGCAAGTTCATCGTCTCCAGACATGGTGGTATCCGTATTTACAAAATCTTTAAATCTTAATGGCTTTGCCATTTCATCAATTCCTCGTTGGTTTATCCCATCCCTTAATAACATCCGGTGAAAAGTTGTTGTATGAAAACTCCATACGGTCAACCAATTTCACTGCATCACCACCAAGCTGATCAATCGCCACGTACCCTTCCTCTCCAGTTACCTTGTAACCTTTTTTGGTTTGTACGAAAGTGTCGATCTGTTTCAGTCTATCAAGTTTATTTATAAGTTTTAGTTTCGCTAAAACTATAACTTTTTGCAATTCAAACATATTAATCAGAGAAGCTTTATTAGTAGGAGAGAAGAATTTAAGAATCTCATCACGGGCCGCAACCTGAGTGGCCTTTCCTTTTTCACTACTTCTCTTATCAATCTCTTTCTGATACTTCTGGTTAATCCACTTGATTAGACCCGCTGTGTGTTTCTTAGTGTCACCGATAACAGCACCTTGTCGAACAAAGGTGTTGTTGTACTGTTCAATCAATCGTGCAAGGTCTTGGTTCGCTTCCAGTTCACGGAGAGTCGTACCAGCAATCTTGTTGAACAGGAACCCAGCCTGAGACAAGTAACCATTTACTTCCTCAGTGTCTTTTGCACTCATGGTTGCATTAGTAAGGTCACGCAACATAGCGTCCTGAGACCACACATTATTGGATTTCTTAAATTTAGAAACATTAACACCATACGATGCTTTCATAGACTCAAAGTCGTTTCCAGAATAAGTTGTGTGCCAAACAATACCGATCTTCGCTTTCCTAATCGGTGCTGCCTGATCTACGGGGACTGCATAGACAATAGTGTTAGGATGGAAGATGACATATTTCACTCCATCGATTGACTTTGTTGTTAAATCGCCAGGCCCAAACAGGAAGTCCCCCTGAATGACACCCTTGATACCAAGTTCTGGAAGATATCGAAGAGCAGCCTTCATCTTGTCTGCGAGGTCACCCGACATGTCGGCATCGATCTCCGCATTTGTCTTATACACCTTGGGGTTCTTTGCAAAAATACCTTTCTTTGCAACAAAGAACTTACCGTCACGGGGGTCTTGACCACAGAAGATGGCGGGAGCGCCATCCCACTTCACAGAGATATTCCCGTCCTTCTTACCAGCCAACATGTCACGCATATCACGCAACGCAAAGATTGCCTGGCGAGTTCCAGTCACACCGCCATAGAGAACACGATCCTCAATATGGGTCATGTGGGTGTTTTTCTGTTCGGCAATAAACTCTGAAAAATTTTCCATTAGTTAAACTCTCTGTATGATTTTTCCCACAACAGAAGATCGTCTTCGAACCATGACATTATCTCCTGTTGTCTCTCTTTTGTCAAGAGAATTTTTTGATTCTCTTTGTTGTTTTTAAAATGTTTCGGTTTGATGTACTCAACGCCCTTCTCTTTGGCAAATCTTTCCAACCACTCATAGGTGTTCTCAACGTTGAACAGAGTTGCACCTTCCGGAACAAAGTAGTTCTGAGGGACTTTAAACAAAGCGTCCCA